>JACXTT010000413.1_pt1 | contig 71919 bp, 70 predicted proteins | sample 9270951 | NCBI WGS metagenome assembly JACXTT01 (sample SAMN15532306, study PRJNA645909) | rock metagenome | isolation source: weathered quartz diorite | place: Puerto Rico | collected 2017-06-21
CCCGCCGCGGCGAGCGCGTACAGCACCACGAAAACGCGATCGACTTCATGCTCCCGCCGCCAAGTCGTCGTCACCGGCAGCGTGCCGCCTGCAGCCACCGTGTAAGTGTCTGGATCCGCACACCCGAGCGAGGCCTGGCCGTCGAAACGCAACGCTCGCGGCGGTCGAGATGATAGTATCCGCGCGCGCGTCATCGGGAAACCACGCGCCAGCCTGATTGGAAACCGATACCGGATAGTGAATCCCGTACTCCGAGACTTAGGAAGTCCCCGAGCGTAAGGTGCTGGCCGTCGAACCCGAGCACGCCATCTCGGAGTCGCACCAGAGCAAAGCCCGCTATGGCAGTATCCGCTGCCCCAGCCGCCGACCATTCTGGGCCCGTTGGACCGATCTCCGCACCTCCCACAATGCTAATCGTGTCAAGCTGCGACGCGCTGTCGAGGCACAGTGCGCTACCGATCGAGAACGAGATCGGGAGCGCGGCCGGGCAGGCATCCGTGGTGACCGTGTAAAGTATCTTGTCCCGCTCAGTGCTCTCGACCGGGAAGTTGATACGCCAGTGGTAAGTTGAATCGCCGAGGAAGGCCCCTGCATTTGCGTCCTCTACCACCCAACCGTCCTCAGGGTCCGGCAGGGATGAGGTTAGGCGTGCGCACGAGGTCGTGTCGTCACTTTCCCACTGCAACGTCACCGCCAATTGGCTCACGTCGACCAGGTTCTCGAACTGCACAAATACGCGCAGCGAGTCACCTGGCGGCGTGCGAGTGTTTGTGATGTAGCCAGCCTTGTCCCAGCTCAGCCACGCGCGGGCGTTTGCGTTGTGGCCGGCGTGGCATTCGGTGTGACGAATGCGAGGATGATCCCGAATGAAACGGGGCGAGGGACTGACACGCGCAGCATGGGCAGCCTCCATCGTCAGAAAGTGAGCTGTCGCTTGTTCCCCGTGTTGAGGTCGTACTCGAAGAGTCGAACACCGCTGGACGTCGGAACGGTGTAGACCAGCGCGCGGCCGCCGGACTCCCATGACACGCCATCGTAAGCGGTTGTTAGCTTCCGCCGATTCGCGCCCGAGGTGTCGATGACCCAGAGGCCACCACCACTAAAGACATCGACCCATGCAATCTGGCCCCCCGCTGGCGACCATGACGGCAGGCGCTCGTGGCCGGTGGCTACCGTGAGCTGCCTAATTGGTGCACCAGCCGGAGAGATCCTGTAGATGCCGGCCGCGCTCATCGTCCCGCCCAGCACTACGAGTTCCGAATCCGACGGGGACCAGTCAGGTGCCTGGTACAACATTGAATCGGGGGTGATGTTCGAGATGACACCAGTCGCGCGACTGAGGAGAAACACGTTGGAGCGACTCGCGAAGGCGGCGTCGAACGCGACGTACTTACCGGAGGGCGAGACGGAAGTGTTGAACGCCTCGTGTGTCGCAATCAGGACGCCCTGCCCGGACGCGATTGAAAGCTGATAGATGGCGTTGTCGCGCGAGACGATTAGGCTGTCCTGCCCGGGGATCCAGTCGAACCCTGTGAAGGCGCCGGCCGCGACGAGGCGCGCGTTCAGTGAATCGAGATGCATTACGTAGACGCCGGAGACGCGCGGATCGCCTGGGCCGCCCGCGATGTGTTCATAGGCGACGTAGCGACGATCGATGGCGCACTGCGGGCGAGAGTCGTTCCCGCGAGGCGTAACGCGGGTCGGCGAGTCGCAACCAAACGTCGCGAGTGATATCGAGAGGAGGAGCGAAAGGAGTGCGGAGCGCTGGACTAGAGGATGCCTATCGGGCGGCGTCGCTGACATAGTGGATCTGAATGATTGGGCAGGAGCCAAGTTCACCATAGCGCGGAGCGCCAATCCTCTCAAGGGCTCTTGCTGAAACCCGTTTGATTTGAGTCATCGCCCATCTTCGCGCGGACTGCCCTGACCACGGAACTGTAGGGAGCGCGGGAACTTCTGGCTTGTTCGCTAAAGTTGGCGAGCCGCACGTTCGCACGGCGATCTGCGCGCACGCGTCACTGGAGCATGAGCCTTTGCGCGAACCGTTAGGCTCCATGTGCCCGCGTTGCTGATTCCGCGCGGTCGAGTTCGGACTCGGCCAGGCGCAGCACCTGACGGACCTGCACGTCGTCGATGCCGGCGTCCACCCAGGCGCTCGAGGTTTCGACCGCGTCCTCGATGATGCGGCGGACCGCCGGCTTCAGCGCGCGCTCGGGGGGCCGGCGTAGCGCTTGCGAACTTGCCGCTCGCGATCAGGAGCGGACCGAGGGCGGGAAAGGCGGTATGCTTCTGCGTGGCCGCCGAGGAGCGCGGAGAAGGTGACGCCGAAACGCGGACTCATTCTCGCAGCGGCGCGTGCGTCGTCGTTGGGCTCGCATTTGCTGCCGGGCTCGTATCCGCCGATCCTTGTGAGCCCGTGCGAGCCGGGCTCGACAGCACGTTCGCGAACTGGTCGTACTCGCCGATCTACGGGTCGGCATTAGCCCAGAGCTTCTGGGCGAACGACACTATCATCACGGGATTGACCGTCTGGAGGCCCGCCGGGAACACCAGCAACATCGGCGCAACGATATACATGACCGCGGCCAATGGAGCCGGGATGCCGCTCTACAATTATGTGTACCACGCTGGCCCGACTGTCGTTGTCTATGACAGCACTCCGCCGGGTGGCATCATTCCGATGCGATTTACCTTTGACCCGCCCGTGTTATTGCCGGAGCGTGGAGAATACGCGTTCTTCTTGCAACCGCAGGGATGTTGGCCAGGCGCAGCCTGGTACATCATGAGCGATACGCTGGATGACTACAGGCAGGGAGACTTCTGGGAGACTGGGCGGGCAATTACGGGATGCACCCTCGGGCCGGTGATCGCAGGAGCCAACACGGACTTTGCTTTCGAAGTGGAGTGCTGCCGCGACGCGCTGACGCCGACGCGACGCTCCAGCTGGGGCGAGCTGAAGCTCCTGTACCGATGAGGTCGAGCGCGATGACGAAGGTGAGACCGTCAAGGATCGCCGCCGGGATCGCGCTGTTGCTCGCGCTCGTGCCCGTGCCCTCGCGGGCGGAGGACCCGCCGGTGTTCCTGCTGAAGTGGGGTGCGAACGGCACCGGCCCGGGTCAATTTGAAGTGCCGCAGGGAATGGCGATCGATCGGGCCGGCAGCATCTTCATCACCGACGGATTTAACAATCGGGTGCAGAAGTTCACCAACGACGGGCATTACGTAACTGAAGTAGGTGGCTTCAGCAGCGTTGGTCACGGCGGGTTCAATGGCCCCATCGGGATTGCCGTGGATCCGTCAGGAAACGTCTATGTCGGCGATATCAACAACAGCCTCATCCAAGTGTTTAGTAATGACCTCACGTTCATTCGACAGTGGAGTGCAACAGCTGGTGGTTCGCTGGCGGTGGATCTCACGGGCCAGTATCTCTATGAGAATTACTTGGATCTCATTTTCACATTCAGGATCTCCGACGGATCGGAGCTAGGCTTCTGGCCATTCGGCCAGTATGGCCACCACCGCGATCCTGACGGCTTCGCTGTTGGTCCAAGTGGGGCCATATACATCGGCGCTGGTTCCGGCGGCTATATTATGAAGTTGTCGCCCGCCGGCGAACTCCTGGCGAAATGGGGCAGTCAAGGTCAAGGCGATGGTCAGTTTGACGTGGTGCAGTGCACAGGCACGGACGATGCGGAGAACGTCTACGCGGCCGATGGAGGGCTCCATCGGATTCAGAAATTCAACTCAGCCGGCGTCTTTCTGACCAAGTGGGGGTCATACGGTACGGGCGACGGTCAGTTGTCATCCAGCCTCATCGGCATCGTGACGGACCAAAAGCGGGACGTGTTTGTTCTTGATGAGGACCAAGAGAGGGTTCAAGAGTTCGGCGTCGTACCCACGGCGACCGTGCCTCGAAGCTGGGGCCAGCTCAAGCTGCTCTATCGCTAGGAGAAGATCCCTAGATCATGCGCCTCAACTTTCTTGACTTTGCACCGGCGGCCGACGGGGGCAACGCCGTCCAGGTCGCGCTCGACATGGCCCACGGGCGCCGTCTTGGCGCAGTGGGGCGGCAGTGGCAGCGGTAACGGGCAATTCTTCGGCGTCGGGGGCATTTGGCGTCGATGCTGTTCGGCGTACACCCACGGCTGGGCGCGCTGATCCTGAACCAGATGGAGCGTACTCTGGCCCTACGACGCGAGCGGGGCAAGATCGTCCCGTGGGTGTTCTGGTGGGACGGGGAGCCACTCCGAGAGTTCCGCAGGACGTGGAAGCACGCCTGCGCCGTTGCCGGCTGTCCAGGTCGTCTCGTTCATGATCTACGACGAACAGCGGTGCGGAACCTTGTTAGGGCCGACGTCACCGAGCGGGTGGCGATGCAGCTGACGGGGCACAAGACCCGCGCCGTTTTCGACCGATACGACATCGTGTCTGAGGCGGACCTTAGTGCCGCTGTCAGGAAGCTCGCCGAACGCGAGTCGGGATCGTGAGTGGGCACAAAAACGGGCACACGGCCCGAGTCACCCGCGTAAGTTGGCGCGCCCTGGAGGATTTGAACCCCCAACCTTCTGATCCGTAGACCGTAACCGTCGCCGCCACGAGGCGGTTGTCGCGAAACGTATTGCGAAGAACGGCAAGAACTTGCTCAGCGGACGCCCGGGCATCCGAGGGCATCGGTGGGGGCGGGAAGGAACCCGAAACGGGACCACTTGTCCCGTTTTTCGCACCGCCGGAGGGACGCTGATGCAGCGCAACGGGGATTCGAATCAGCTCTTCGCAGGGAGCAGGGAGCCGGTACGCCTAGACTCAGACGTTTGAGGACCACCGAATGCACGGCGCCCCTGACGCTGCGCGCGGCCCTGCGTCTTCAACGTCGTGAGCGCAACCGGTTGCTGCTCGATCTGGAGCGTGGCGTGCCGCTAAACCTGGCAGAATGGGCCGAACTGGGGCGATGATCGAGCGAGGCCTTCGGGGTGACCACAACCCGAGACGGTGGGGGTGCTCTTTTCGACGATTACATGCCGCACGGCGCCAAGCGCGCGGTGCCGCCATGACTCTCAGGTCGGGGGCGTGGAGGACCTTCCGACCGATCCCCGGAGTTCATCGTTCATCCTACCAGCGTAGATCGAGTACTCACGTAACGAGCTCTCCGAAGAACTCGGGGCGGTTCAGCTTAGGACTAACAAACTCCTTGACGTGTCGGCGGCGCGGGCCTACCTTGTCGTCCGTCGGATGTTGGCTGGGCCCGTTGCGATCCTCCGCGCTGCCCGTCCCCAAGCGTCGACTCCGCGACCGCAGCGCCATCCCCCGTCACGAGTCGTCCCTCCGACGTGGTCGCGTCGAGCTGTGATCTGGGTTGACGCCTCGGAAACACCGATGTGCCGCCCCGCGCGACTCGACGAGTGAAGAGCGAGCTGCGTTGCGCTCGCGGGAGGCCCCGATGAAAAGAAGCTGCGTCTGGCATCCTGCGCGGGCCATTCTCGTGACTATCGTGCTGGGTGGGTCGGCCCTGATTCCGTCGCTGGCCGGCGCGGGAATCCAGGTTCAGGACTCTCCACTCTATCGAAGCACGCTCAGGACCGCGCTCGCGGATCTGCGTGAGGCGGCCTCGGCCACGACGCGGTGGCGGCCGGCCACCGTGGGAAAGGCCGTCGTCAACCTCGCGTTCGGATCGCCGGCGCTGGCGGCCGATCCCGGCAACCGCGCCCTAACGAATCAGACGATCGTCGGTGATCCGACCCGTTGCGACGCAAGGAACGGCTTCACCCAGTGCGACAAGGGATCCGAGAGCATGCAGGCCTGCTGGTGGACCGTCCAAGCTCCGCGGAAGACACAGTGCGGCGGAGCATCCGACAGAACGGCTTGCAAGAACTCTAACGGCACGCGGTGTCCTGGGGACGGGTCGCAGAACAAGTGCTCGACGACGTTGGGCAACAACCTGACGGACTGCTGGGGCGGTCCATACGCCGGGTCGCAGTACGTGACCCTCGCCAACCAGGAGCCCAGCGAGTGCGGCGAGGGGAACGAGCAGAACATCTGCGCTACGGTTGGCCCCGACGAGAAGACGTTCTGCAAGGATGGCAACGACGGCAAGGCGGCGACACTGTGCAAGAAGGAGGCGACCGGCTGTACGAAGGGCGGCGTTCGATTCTGCTCGACGGTTGGAGGTACCGAGAAGACGAAGTGTTCGAGCACCGATCAGGTCACCGAGTGTGTGGGTAGCAACACGACTTGTACCGGCGACAAGCCCGACAACAATTGCGACAACCGGACCGCGTCGTTAGACAAGGCGAACGCCCCGCTTCCGGGTTACGTGTTCCCCACATCGCCATCGGGCTCCGACAAGTTCCTCGCCGCGGTTGTGGAGAACGCGAACTTCTTCGGGGCTCAGACGCCGACGTTGACGTTCGTGCCGCCGGGCCCGGTCGTTCAGGACGCTGTCGTCTACAGCTCCGACAAGGCGTACTTCCACGTCGCCATTCCGGATCCTCCGGCGCACTCATCGCAGGCCTACCAGGTGTTCGTCAGCAATGGCACGCAGCAGATCCAGCTGCCGGAGCTGGTCGTCAACAACGACGAAGTGGTCCCCGGCGCCGGCCGCACGGCGCTGGTTATACTCGTCATGTTGCTGATGGTCGCCGGCAGCTTGATCCTGTGGCGGCGCCGGCCCGCGGGATGGGATCAGGCCTAGGACGCACATGAGGCACGTGGCCCCGACCTTCCTCGGGGCCACGTGCGCGATGGTCCTCGTCCTTCCCGAAGGCCGATCATGACTCCGCGAGGACCCCTGAATGCGCCCGAAATGGGCGTCGAGGCGGCGGCGGCGCCTGCCTCAGGCCCGCGGACGCCGTGGCTTGGGTCTGTGTTCGTGGTGTTCGGCCTGATGCTAGTCGGAACCTCGCTCGCGCCGCTCACGCATTCCCTCACGCTCGTGGCTGGCGCGTTGCTCGTCGGTCTGCCGGTTCTGACGCGGCTGGCGCAGACCCCTTATCGCCCACGCTCCCGCGTAGTCGAATTGTTGCGCCCCGTCGGCGTTGTCGCACTTCTCCTCGCCGCCTGGATGCCGGAGCCGTGGCGCATGGCGGGGCCAGCGCTTGCGTTGGCGCTGTGGGCACGAAGCACCGAGTTGCCCGGGGAGCGCGCCCGCCTGATGCAGCTCGCGGCTGGCGCTGCCGCGTACACGCTCGTGCACCCTCTGACGGAAACGTTCCCGGCGTTGATCCAGATCCAGGAAGGCTGGGCGGCCCTGATCTCCTCCGTTGCTTCCGGCGTCACGGGACGGCCGGTGGCAATGTCGGCGTCGGCGCTGGGCTTCGACGCGCTGCTGCTCGCGAGCCTCGTGGTCGTGGCGGATGCGACGCGACTCGGCACGGCCGCCCGGCCCCGTGTCGTGGCGACGAACCTCGCGGCTCTCTGGTTGCTTCCACTTGCATGGGCGGTCGCCGCCGCGTTCCTCCCGGGCTGCAACGTCCCCCCTCAGATCGACTCGGTCCCTACGGCCGATCCGCTGGCGCTGGGATGGCGCGCCCTCGCGAGCCACTCGGTCCTCGCCGGCGCCCTGATCGTAGCGTGGGTGCTAGCGCTGGCCACATCGTGGGCAATGGGACGGCCACCCTCCAACCCACCGGACGACGCGGTGCGGCCCGGCACGGCGCGCACGTTCCGTGGCGCGCGCACGCGCCCGGCGGCGTGGCTTGCCGCGATGGGACTCCTCGCCCTGTGCGGAGGCCTCGCACCGTGGCTCGAAGCGCCGCGCTGGGAGCGCGACCGGACGGTGTTGCTCTACGACCGCGGCTACCTGAACTGGCTCCGCCCTAATTTCGAGTACTTCGGCAAGCAGAGCGCGGGCATGTTCGGGATGCTGCAGCCGTTCCTAGAGGCCTATGGACTCCGGGCCATTCGTGTGCGCGGGTTGGCGCAGGACACGCTGGAGCAGGCGCGCCTCCTCTTCATCGCCAACCCCGAGTCGACCATCAGCGACGTCGACCGCGCCATCATCTGGGATTTCGTGCGTAACGGTGGGCACCTGCTCGTCCTCGGTGACCACACCTGGTTCCGCGGCAGCGGGCCGAGCGCGCTGAACGAGCTGCTCGAGCCCAGCCACATTCGGTTCCATATGGACTCCGCCAACTTCTTCACAGGGGGATGGGCCGCGGGGTACCGGTTTCTCGTAAACCCGCTCACCGCCGGACTCGACCCCGAGTCGAACGACCCCGGCATTGTCGTCGGCGCCTCGCTCGACATCGGTCCGCCGGCGCGCCCGCTCGTCCTTGGCCGATGGGGGCACTCCGATGCGCCGGCGCTCGGCGACAGTGCCGGCGGATACCTCGGCAACCTGGCGTTTGACCCTGGGGAGCGGGTGGGCGATCTCGTGCTTGCCGCTACCGAGCCGTTCGGCCGTGGCCGGGTCACCGTGTTCGGCGACACGTCGCCGTTCTTCAACAGCCTGCTCACGACGACTTATCCGTTCGTGTCGCGGCTATTCCGGTGGGCGGCATCGATGCCGCCTGAACCACCCTTCCGCGCGTTCCTCCTCGATTGCCTCCTCGCGCTGGGGCTCGGGCTCTGGCTCGCCAGCCTCTCAGGCAGCAGCGCCTCCGCGCTAGTCATGGGCGCAATGATGGGGGCGGTGGTCGGATGGCTGGGCGAGCACCGACAGCAGCAGTGGCCGCCACCGGTGGGCGGGCGGATCGCCCTCGTCGACGTCTCGCACCTGCCGTCCTATCCCGTGAGCGACTGGATCGAGGGTGGCCTGATGGGTCTCCAGGTCAACCTCATGCGTTTCGGCTACCTGACGCTGCAGGCGGCCGACCTCCGCGACTCGCTGCTCGACCGGGCCCAGGTCCTCGTGCTCGTCGCGCCGCGACGCCGTTTCACGTCGGCCGAGGCGGACCGGATCGTGCGCTGGGTGAGGCGGGGCGGGGCGCTGATCATGGCAATCGGCGCCGAGCGGGCGGCGCCGTCGTCTGCGTTGCTCCAACGCTTCCAGTTCAAACTGCGACCGGTTCCCCTCGGACACGTGACCGCGCAGGGCGGTGAGGGCGGCGTTCCCCTCGCCGAGGCCTGGCCGGTGGTTGCGGCCGGAACGGGTCTGCGCCGCCTGCTTCGATGGGAGGATTACGACATCGCGTGGGAGCGGCGTGTCGGAGCCGGCCGAGTAGTGCTCATCGGCGACTCGCAGTTTTTCTGCAACTACAACCTCGAACACGAAATGCACGCCCACACGAGCAACGTTAACTTCATTGGGCTGCTGCTCGGCGCGAAGGAACGAGTCCGGCAGCCATGAGCGCGCAGCGGATGCGTGACGCAAGCTCAGTCGTGGCGGCGACCTGCCTGGCGGCCGCCGTGCTCGTGTGGATGTCGCCCACTTGGATCCCGCAGCCCACAGTGGCTGCGGTCCTCGGTGTGCTGGCAGTGCTCGGGCGCGCGCTCGCCTCCGATGCGACGCCGACCCACCGCTCGCAGGTGATCGTCGAGGCGGGCCTCCTCGGCATCGCGGGCCTTCTGGCGCCGTCGGGATGGCGACCGCTTCTGGTCTCCGGAGCCTGCGCCGACGGAGTGCTCGCCGTCGCCGGGAGCCCGCGGGCGCCGGCCAGGATTGCACGACGCGTCGCGAACGCCTTACGGGAGGTCGTGCTCGCCGGCGTGTCGGTCGTCGTCGTCGTGCGGGCGGTGGCCGAGCTCGATTTCGGGTTCGATCGAGTCACCTGTCTCGCCCCGCCGTTGGCCCTGATGCTGCGGTTCCTCGGCATCAGGGCCGCCGCCGTCGACGGATCGCTCGCTGTTGACACGCTCCACGGCACTGCCATGATTCCACTAACACTGTCGACGGCGGGCGCGTACGCGCTCGCCGCTGTGTGGGTGGCGCACATTGCGCTCGCGACGGTGGGCGGCATGCGCTGGAGGGCCGGGCGGACGCTGGCGGTCACAAGCACCCTCGTCGCGGCTGCTGTTGTGCGCCTCGTGGCGGCGTTTCCGGCGGCTCTCCAGTACGAGATGCTGCTGAACTTCGACGATCGTAACCGGCCGTTGTCGTTCCTGGTCCAGCCGCTCTTCCAGGTCGCGCTCCTAGCCGCAGTGGCGGCTCCGGCGCTGCTCGCCATGAGCGGGGAACCTGCCCGCGCCCCGGCTGCACCCTCGAAAAGGGGCGCGCTCCAACTCGCGTCCTTCGTCTCCGCAGTGTCGGCAGGGCTGGCGATCCTATTATTCGCGGAGGACATCGGGGAACGGAAGCCGGGCCGCGTGATGATCGACGAGTCGCACAGCGAGTGGGAGGCCGTTTCCCCGGCTTACGACACGAATTGGTATGGCTCCGATTCCGGTTACAACTACGCCGGGATCGCCGAGTACCTGGGACACTTCTATTCCGTCGCGGTCAACCGCGGGTTCATCACGCCGGAGGTGCTCCGGGACGTTGACGTCCTGATCCTCAAGATCCCCACGCGCGGATACGACGCGAGCGAGCAGGCAGCGATCGCGGACTTCGTGCGGAACGGCGGAGGCCTGTTCCTCATCGGCGAGCATACAAACGTCTGGGGCTCGGGCTACTACCTCAACGAGCTGGCACGGCGTTTCGGATTCGAGTTCCGCTACAACGTCGTGTTCGACCTGCGCCGCACGTTCGAGGAGCGGTACCGACCTCCGGACTTGGGCCGCCATCCGATGGTGGCGGGTATCCGCGACTTCCTGTTCGAGGTGGGTTGCTCGATCAATCCGCGCGCTTTGCACGTACGCCCCGCCCTGTGGGTCGGGGGCCTGTGGACGCTGGAAAGCGACTACGCGGTAGGCAACTTCTACCCCGAGGCCAACGCGACGTTCGATGCCGACGTCGGCCCCCTGGTGCAAGGCGTCGCCGTTCATATCGGACGCGGCCGCGTCGCGGGCTTCACGGACAGCACGGTGTGGTCGAACTTCTCAGCGATGCTGCCAGGGAAGCCGGAGCTGCTGCTCGGCACCATCGAATGGCTGGACCGCCGGAACCGGGTCTGGGACCTGTACGCGTACGCCAAGGTCAGCGTGGTCCTTGCGGCGCTCGCTGTGGCGTGGGCGGCGTGGGCCCGCCCGGCGCTCGCGGGAATCCTGGTCGCGGCCTCCCTGGTGGGCTCGCTGCTCGGGGCCGCCGTCGCGAGCGCTCCCTTGCGGGCGTACACGCCGCCGAGGCCGGATTCCCACCTGCGCGCAGCGTGTTTCGTAGAGGACACGACCACCTACGAACTGGGAAGCTGGGGATTCGTCTCCAACCGCGATCGCAGCTACGCGATCTTCTACCAGTGGCTTATGCGGCTCGGCATCGCGCCGGCCGTTATCCATGCGTCGGATCCCCTGCCACCGTACGCCCGCCTCCTTGTTGCGGTCGCGGGAGCGCGCGGTCTTCGCCGCGAGGTAACCGCCGCCGCCGACGGCGCTCTCGACCGGGGTGTCCCAGTGCTGCTGCTGGTCACCACGGAAGGCGATGGGGCGGCAGACTGGCTGGCGCGCCGGGGGATACGATTGGAGCGCGACTCGATCCGCACCTCGACCTCTCTCAAGTCGACGGAGCGGGGCGCGGAATGGGGTCTCCACTGGCGCACCCAGCACCGACTCGGCGGAGGCACGACGTTACTCGAGGCCGATGGGCGCCCCGTGCTCGTCCGGGCGCAGGGCGCCCCGCTCCACGTGCTGATCGGGTGCGAGGAATTCAGCGACTCTGGCATGGGCGGCGACCAGGGCAACGTGCCCGACGCCGCTCTGCGGAAGCTGTACGAGCTCGAATTCTCGCTGATGCGTGGTCTTGTCGGAGGAGGTCTCGGTCACGAGCTCCAGCAGGGTGCGTCAAACCCCCTGACCGTCGTCACGAGCCCGAAGCTCTCGCTGGCGCCGCCGCTGGATCGGCCGGCCTCACGGACGGACCGGCCGTAATCCGACGCGCCGGCGAAAGGTAGCCGCGACGCCTGTGATCGAGACCTTGATGTTCTCATACCGTCGGAGGTGCCAGACAATCCGCTGGGCGCCAAAGTGGAACTCGTTGCGAAGCCGAGTTGAGCGAGATGATCTCGTCCAGGGTCATGGACGTGGGACTCGTCGCGTTGGTGTGGCGGTTCTTGACCATGTTCAGCTTCGCGCCGGCGCCTCCGCAGCCCGAATCCGGGCAGTCGGAGATGGTCATGCCGTTCTTGAACTTCTTGCAGGTATCGCCGCGAGCTGGACCAAGCGCAACGAGTGCGAAGATGAGGCTGAGGGTAAGAACGCCGGTGACGCGCGTGAACCGTGGCAGCATCGGGTCTCCTTCCATGGATCGGCAGCGAGCACACTATCACGCCTGCGAGCGATTTGGTCGATCTTGCGGCCAGCACGCTTCGCGGATTTCAGCGAATCTGGCAGAACACACTGCCGTGATGATCTGTGCGCCCGCGCCCGGGCGCGTTCGCCAAAAATGGCGAATGCTTCTGGGGCCCGAGCGAGCACGGACGAATGCAGATTCCCCTTTGTTGCCGCCGCGGCAAGCATGACACTGGTGTTACCCGGGTGTGTCGATTGTCAGGGCGGGTAGAGCCGAGGGAACAACCGGTGCAGCGGGGGGAAGCGTAGCGCGGGCAGAGGGTCACACGCAGGGGGTGGGAGTACTGCCGATGGTGCGCTTCTGTTGAAGGTCCACTGCGATGGACAACGGCTAATAGCGGGCGAGGATCTCCTGGCGCTTATGATTGTACTCGGTCTGCGAGATCAGCCCTTGATCGCGGGCACGCTGAAGCTGCTTGAGCTGATCTTCCAACGAGCCCTTCGGGGTCGGAGCAGGTTGCGAGGCCGCCACCTTCGTTGGTGCGGTGCCCGGCTTCAAGAGTTCGCTTCCTTCCTGCTGAAGGGCTGTGATTACCCGTGCGCTCTGCTCGTATTTTGCGAGCGTCGAAACGCCGCGACGACCAGCCAGAAAGTCCGACAGGGCCGCGATGGCAGCAACACGCGTCTGGTCTTGCGGATGTGTGCTCAGGAGTACATTTCGGCGTTCGTCCATGGATTCCGCGTTGTACTGCTCCACCACCTGGTTGTAGCGAAGCCTCTTGTTCTCGGCGTCCTGGCAGATGCCGTTCACCTTGTTTGCATTGGTCTGCGACTGGTTCAGCCACGATCCCTTGTACCACTGCTGCCACTGCTGGCAGGAAGCCGAGGCCGCATCGTAGTCTGCTTTGCCCTGGGCTAAGGCGGCCTCAAGCTGCTGATGGTTTGTGTCCTGCTCGCGCAGACTGCGCGTGAAGAAGTCCGCCCCGCGCAGGGGATCGTAGCCGGCCCGGTGGGCGATGCAGCACCCGATCGCATCGGCCTCCTGCTCGTCAATGCGGCCGTAGGAGTTCGTGATCGCCGTAGCGACAGTGGTCAGCGCGTCGCGATTCTTCTCCGAGAGGAGAGCCGCCAGACCGGCCACGGCCGCCCATGTCGATGATGCGTCGTTGGCCTGCCGTTCCTTGTGTTTGAGCAGGGAGTGGCCGAGTTCGTGGGAGAGAATGAAGGCCAGCTCGTCGTCGCTTGGGTTCTGGGCAAGTAGCCCCGTATAGACGTAGACGTACTTGCCGCCCACGACGAATGCGTTGACGAGCTTCGGGTCGGTGTCGAGGACACGCACCACCCAATCGCTGGGGTTCTCTCCGGCGTTGCGAAGCAGGCCGGCAACAAGTCCGTTGACGCGGGTTGACCGCTCATCGGTGACCAGGTAAACGTGGACCCCCTCGATGTCCCCGGAGGACATGATCTTGTCGTCAAACTCGCGAGCCTGCGCCACGGCTTCATCGGAGATTGGTGACTTGAGGGCGGCCACGATCGCCTCGACGCTGTGCTGGTCGGTCGCGGCCGCGGACAGCGGAACCAGAACAAGAACCGACCAAAGTTGTGCTACGAGCCAACCGGCCGACTTCCGCATGTCCGGGCACTCCTTCCGGGTTCGGTCCCACAAGAGTCGGGACCACGTCCGCCCGATCTCTTTACTTCGGCAGGTCCGGCAAGCATCCTTAGCCATTCCTCGATGGCAACAGGATTACGAGCCTCAAATGGACATCGCTGAATCGGTCGAACAATTTCGAACCCACATCTCGCCCGACGCCTACGCCGGGGCTCGCTACGCCGTCGTTGCCTTTGAACGCTACGGTGCGCTCCACAACCTTTGCTCGAGAGTGACGTGGCACCCAATACGCGTACCTGCTCCGACGATTCGTGCGCTTGGCCAGAAGCTCGTGATCGCCTCGGGGTGGTTGTCGCTGAAGCAGTCAATGCAGTTGCTCAACGACCTGCCCGAGGGCCAGACGAAACTGGCTGAGTTTTCCGTTACCTTCCGCGACGTCGAGCATGATCGTCCGTACGGCTACGCCTGGGAGCATTCCGAAGTCATGTGGTCCCAGCCGTCCATCGGCTGGTCGGCTCACTGCCTGCTTCTCAACGGCTTGCAGATGGGAAGCCTGCTTCGCGACACACGCATGGCCTGGCTTGGCGATCGCTTGATCTCACTCCGGCCGGACCGCGTGATGTCCTGGCGGGATGTGGAGCGGATTGTCGGCCCGAAGTGCGAAATCGTGGAGTCGCGGGCTTGTACGATCGAGCTCTTCGCTCCTCTCTGGGTCAGGCTGCTTGAGCCGCATCTGGACCAGGAAGGAGTCACACTGACAGTTCAAGTCGAAAGTTTCCTCGACCCCGTCACCTCCGATATGGAGTTGGTGGTGCAAGAGTCCGCTATGGGGTCGGTCATTGACGTGATCCCGGCTAAGCGGTGGATCGCAGGAACACGGAGAATGTGGAAGGTGACCCTTCCGTGCACGGCCATACGCGGCCCGGTCGACCTCTGGCTCAACGCCGGGAACCTCAAGGTCTGGCGTTCGACGGTTTCCCTCCCGGGACTCTCTGCTCGGCTCCTTCACGGGATCGACGGAGGCTTCGTCTGGCTCGAGAAGCTGTTGCTGCCCAGCGTCGGACCTAAGACAGACGCCGTCGGCTTCGAAAGGGCCGTTGTGTCACTTCTTGCCCTGCGTCCCGCCCGAACGTCGCGCGCGGTTGCGGATGGACGCCGGCTTCTATGCACGCGACGTGGAACAGCTGTGCGTCTCGCGCGGGCTTGGCTTCAGCATCAGCGCCAAGCTCACTCAGCGCCTGCGACCCGCGATTGAAGCGCTTCCGGAGAGTGCCTGGCAGTCCTATCCCTGGGAGGACGAGGCGGAGTGGGCCGAGTTCCATTACCGACCCCAGGGTTGGTCGCGTGACTACCGGCTGCTGGTCAAGCGCACCCCCTGGTACGAGCAGGCGCAACGGATCATCGGCGAGCACTTCTATACCGTCGTGATCACCAACCTCGTCGGTGCCGGCAGCAGCCTGATCCGCTATCACTTGTCTAGCTCAAGGTCGCGCCGATGTAGCGGCCTCCGCTCTCGGCCTCGAATTCTGTGACTGGATTACCGGTAGCGCGCCTTCAGTTCGCCATAACGGGGCGAAGGTGCGCACTATGTTTGCCGTGAGAAGTCTCAAAGACGCCGCCACAGGCTTCGCGCAGGAGGCATCGTTCGCAGGCTTCGAGATAGGCGCGTTTCCAGTCCGAAATCGATTTCACGGCATAAGCCCATAGGCGCCGGTCAAGAACGCAGAGCTGATGGTTGTAAAGGCGGACCGCCATTCCCGAACCTTCGAGATGCTCCACCGCGAAGCGAAGCTCGCGCTGGTACTCGGCCGGATCGATCCAAAGTTCATCGGGGTGGGCGAGCGTTAGTCCCGTGACCTCGAGACCCATGAGGGCGATCTGCGACGCGAACGGGAAGTTTCGCGCGATGAATTCCGCGAGTCTCGGAAGGCGCCGGCAGGTCTGTCGGTGAAGAACTACTCGGATCTCGACCGGCACTCCCGCCTCCCCCAAGGCGTATAGTCCCATGACCGTTTCGTCAAAGGCAGCAGGAGACTGAACGACGTAGTCGTGCTCGAAATCAACGTCCGAGTAGAGGGGAATTCCGAGCATGAGGTCGGGGTGGCCGATCCCAGCGAGACTCCGAGCGAAAGACGCGTCGGCGAACGCACGGCCGTTGGTCAGGACGTGAAGCGCGGTCCGAGGGAGATGAACCTTGCAGCGCTCGATGATCTCCAGCAGGCGATCGCCCAGAAGAGTCGGCTCTCCGCCCGTTAGCCCCAATGACCCGGTTTCCCGATCCATCAGTTCGATTGCGCGGAGGTGCTCATCGACCTTGGCCAGATCGTCGACCGGCCTCGGCGGCTGAGAGCACATCAGGCAGTAGCTGTTGCAGTTCTCGGCGACCAGAAGAAAATTGTGCGCCGACCGCCTTCGGTAAAGGACGCGAACGAAGCCGGAAGGAGTCAGAAGAACGACGTCTCCATCTGCGAGGTAATCCAGAGACTTGACCGTCCACACGGTGGGCATCGTGCCGGCCAAATCGGGGAGCGACTCCGAGCTGCTGAGAATCGCCATATAGCCCGCGAGGCCGGCTGGCGGCGGTGAGACGCCGTCGTGGAAGAAAATGCTGTCACCGCGTTCGGCGGGGTCTGCGATCGATTTCGCGATGCGGCCAATCAGCCTGCGATCGATTCCACGCGCCTTCCCGAAAGCGTGGAGGTTCATGTCGCAGACACTCCTGATTCCGCGGGTCTGAATGCCCCTCGAACCCAGTTCCAGAAAATCTTCCGGGTGTCGTCATCCTCGCGGTAAAGGCGAAGGAGATGGCGGATGATGAAATCGTTTCGCTTGTGGAACTCGCTGGTCGGCCGATGCCCGACCGCGTCGCCTTGCGTCGCGTAATGGAATGCGGGATCGGCGCCGCACCATGGCTGAAACGCGCAGTCGCTGCATCCGGGGATGGACTCAACGCAGGATTCCTCGACCAGGTCGCGGATTCGCCAACCGCCGAAAACCGCTTCGTAGGAATCCGCGTGCAGGTTCCCGAGTCGGAACCTCGAGTGGCCCATCTCCGCCAGCATCCGGCCTTCGTCGGACGCGTAGATGTCGCCGTCGTAGTTGTAAACAGCGGCTCCGATGCCGGCGCCGGCCGGGGATTGGAGATCCACGTAGCCGGTCGCAAACGGCGTCAGGATCCTCGTTAGCAGGAGCTGCGCGTACACCTCGCTTAGAAAATAGCCTTGCTTGTTGACCTCGAGGACGCGCTCGAGGCCGGCGGCGTAGAAGCGAAGGAAGCTATCCGTCTCGTACCCGATCCTGCGGGCGGTCTTGAGAGCGAATCCGTAAGGACTGAGCGAGCGGAGAAAGATCGAATGAAAACCCTGCGCCACGTACTCGTCCACGATCTCTCGCGGGTGATCGAGACTGAGCCGCGTGGTGGTCATGAGGGCGCTCACCCTACCCTCGCCCAGAACTTCGCGGGCGCGCCGGACTCCCGTGATCGCAAGCTCGTGGCTGTTGCTTCCGGGCCTTGGCCGGTTACAGTCGTGGACGAACGGCGGCCCGTCGAGCGATGCCGAGAGAGCGACTCCGTGCCTACGGAAGAAGGCCAGCATCTCGTCGTTCAGGGGCGCGAGATTGGATGCGACGACGAAGGCCACCTCTCGTCCGTCCCCGGCGGCGATTTCCTTCGCCCGCTCCACCACCTGGACGATGCGTTCGAAATTGAGAAGCGGTTCGCCTCCCTGAAACTCGATCTTCATCCGGTGTGCCGACGAGCGAAACGTGAACTCCAGCGCCTTGGCCGCCGTCTCGGGCGTCATGTCGAAGCGCGTGCGATCGGCTGTGACTCGAGAGACCTGGCAGTACCGACAGGTGTGCTCGCAGCGAAGGGTCACGACGAAAATGTGCAGCTTCGTGAACCCCTCAAGGTGGGCCTTCTTGGTCCTGTATTTGACGGCCAGCATGCGAATCGGAACGGTCGAATCGGAGTCGTGGAGGAAGTGCTTGCCCTTCAGGTCGAGGTAGGTCTCGTCCTCCGAGGAGAGCTCGCGCCCTACGAAGCGAGCAAACTCGGAGTCCGTGAGAAAGAGATGCTCCCCGACCTCGTTCACGAGAAGGAGCTCGTTTGAATCGATCCTGAGGAATCTAAACGGCAAGAACCGATAGGCCGGGCTGGCCTGGCGAAACGACGAGCGCGGCTGAAAGCGTGTCCTTGTTTTCGAAGTCGCCGGCGCGACCGAAGGGGCGTCCACTTCAGAGGTTCCGAACACTGGGAAGGTCGGCTTCTGCGAACGCCTGAGCGACGATCAGCTCCCGAACGGGTTTCGTTTCGGAAGCAATCCTCAGTCGAAGCTCCTCGTCGAGGACGCGGTTTCCAAATTCACCCGCGAGGGCTCGCTGGTCTTGAGATGCGTCTTTCGCAACCAACCGCGCGCGAACGACCGGGGAATCTCTCGTGTGGTCCAAATGAACGTAGCACCGGTCGGTGAACCAGTAGGAGGCCCGCTGAATCGACTCAATCGAGTACAGGCTCGCCTCGAATGTCAGCACAAGCTCGGAGTCGTTCAGGACTTCAGTCCAGGGAAGCGGCGAGCCGTTCGTCTGGCACTGGTTCATGGACTCAAGACCCGGAGGCTGAAGCTGTCAAATATGGCGGCTCCGGGATCGGCTACCTGAACCGTGGTTCCGGCGCTCAGTTCCGCTTCGACCGAGGCGATCGAAGCCTGCGGGGTGACGGCGTGGCGCACGTGCCACGAGGCTCCCGTGGCGCTCGTCTCCCAGTAAAGGACGTTGTTCGCGGCGTCGTGGCGAAGACGCCAGTAGCGGTGCGCGGTCTGGTCGAAGGGAACGCTCGCGCTTTCGGGGGTCCCGTTTTCCGTGCTGAGGAATACGAGGTTGCCGTCCGTCACCCGAAACCCGTACCAGTTGTTCTCGTCAACCACGAGGCCGAAATTGGTCGAAGCTCCCGCGCTAGCCGGTTGCGCGACGCCCACGCTGGCGATCCCGCCCGCGAAATTGACCGGCTCCGCCGTGTGGTACCCGGCGAAGTGGCTGCCGTCCACGTCAGCCGGCGGGCGAATCGTCAGGCGCTGGCCTTCGTGGCGCACCTCGGTGATTCCGTCCAGGAAAGAGTCGCTGTACATTCGACACCCGCTCATCCAGCCAATGGCCGATCGATGCGTTCCCCTGCGCGAGAAGCCGAAGTCGAGCCGCGAGGGGATGATGTAGGTCTGAAGGGCTGGCGGCGAGGGAATGTAGACGGGAGCCGGCGGTGGAGGCGGAGGCGGTGCTGGCGGAGGGGGAGAATACGACCCGGATCCCGAGTAATGGGACGCGTGAGAGGCGTGAGAGGCGTGGGACGAATGGGATGAATGAGAGCCATGCCCGGCGATGAGCATCGACGCGTCAGCTCCCGGAGCCTGCCTCAGCACGAATTTCGTCGCGTAGCGAGACGGCCGAACGCTGGGCACCGTGGCCACCTGGGGCGGAGGCGCGGGCGAGGCCGTATTCTCAGCGGGCGCCCCTACGGCCATGAGTCCCGCGCCGATCGCGGCGGCCCGCGAAAAACCGAGCGCCAGCTTGGTTCTTTCGAGGAGCCTTCCTAGCGAACTCTTCCAGCGATTACGCAGTTTCATCGCGGTTCAACCATCCCACGTGGGGATATCCGACTGTGCCGCGGCATAGATCGACCTCCTGTCGAATCATCGGATTCCATGGATCTCAACGCGCAGGTCTTTGCAGATGAACGGCGCCGGAGGTCACTCAAGCTACATGCCTCTTGAGGCGATCCCTCGCGGCCGTGACGTCTCGAGCGGCTCTGTCGAGAGCACCTCGAAGGGCAGCTCGAAGCTTGTCCCACGACTCAGCCGATGGCCTGAGCCCGTTCTCGAACCGGACCACCTGCCCCACGCTGAGCCCCGATCGCTCGGCTAGCTCGGCCACCGTCATTCCAGCGAGCTTCCGGTAGCGCTTCAGCAGCACCGGATCGAAGTCCATTCGCCCTCCATGCCGAGCCGCCTAGGGAATCCCGTCGGCTGGCTTCCTTTATCATCGGCAAGGAGTCATCGCCTCATGAGGCTGTCTTCTCGGGACCGACGCGGTGCTCGTGGATCACGACGCCGTCGCGGGTAACGACGATCTGAATAGAGCCGTCGTGCTTGACCTGAACGCGGGCGAACGTCCGCCATGTGGCGGCCTCGGTGCTTGCGAAGACAGAATTAGGCCTCAGGCCTCCAACACGTTTAGCAACGTGCTGGGCTATTCGTGCAATTGTGCCGCTCAAAGTACACCTCCGATGCCTGCCGCACCGGAAGTGGTGCATGTCTTGTGCCGCATCAACGCATGCGCATCTTTATATGCGCCAATGTCGGGGGCCGAGCGGACGTGATGAAAGAATGCGATGTGCCCAGCACCCGCATCACAGCGCAACCTAGCGTCAACCCGGGCTGGCTCGCATGTCGGGAATCTGCTCGGTGCCGCCACGCCAATCCACGGAGGGTATCAGGACGCCCAGAGGCTCGGCGGACATTCGCTCTCGACCGGGACCGACGTCCCGTCTCGATGGTGCTCCCCACGCTGTTCGGTATGTTCGAGATCCGCCGCACGACGGCGTCGCCTTAGCGGGCTAACTACCGTCCTTGCACCGCTGGGACGCCGGTGGATACCTTGAGAGCAAGGCCTCGGATCGCCATGGGTCTAGCAGCAATGTTCGACCCCTTTTCCCATGGTATGCTCCGGGTGTCGCGCCAGTGTCATGGCACTCAGCGTTGAGAGCACTGGAACTGCGAGGCCGCGTGGACCCTTCCCACCCCATTCCTGTCTGGTACCTCCAGGCGCAGATCATCATCTGCGCTTTTGGCTCAATCTCCCTCCTAGCCCTTTGGCGCCCCTCCGATAGAAGCAAACGGCGGGTGGTGGCGACTGATCAGGCGTTCCTCTGGTTCGCCGGCGCAGTCGCAATCTGGGCGGTGATGAGCGGGGTCATCCTCGCGCTGGAAAGAGCGGGTAAGTTCGCCGACGACCAGGTATTTTTTGTGCGTCTGTTGGGATCACCGCCGAATAGTGCACTCTTTCTGTTTTCAATTCGGCACTTCGACTACGCTCCCGAGCTCTTCAAGTCGTTCAGGTCAGACAGAGTCTGGCTGCTCGTTGTGGCGGGCGTCGTTGCCCTGGATGTTGCGCTTATGGTGTTGTTGCGGGGGCTGGGGTTGCCCCGCGAAATCTATGGACGCCCTGACGTCGTGCTGTCCTTCCTCACCCTTCTGGTCGTGGGATGGGTGTTTTACCGATCCTTCAGGGCACGCGGTTTTCGCTTACTCTCTCTCGCGGCGATGGGCGCGATTGCCCTCGTGATCCTGGCGCAAGTGCCGGAAGCTGGGGAACAGTTGTCCGCTAAGGTTTTGCCAGGTACATGGCGGTGGACGGTGCCGCTCTCATCCAAGGCAGCCTTGATCGCCATGTTCATGGCTCTCGCCTTCACTTGGGCACTTGACCGAGCAAACAAGATCGCCGAGGAATCGGACCTGAGACCGGTGACGCTGCGTTTTCTGGGCGCCCCGTCAGGCAATCCCAAGCGTCCGCATGTGGTGGAGCTCCAAGTCGGTGATTCTCCGCCGTCGAAGAGGGCACTGAGCGACACGAGGGCAAAGTTGCTGCTTGCGTTGGCTGTGGCGAAGAAGCTCAAGGGGGATGCGGGAGCGCTGCGCGTCGTTGAGGACCTCCAGACGGACGCGACGGGGCTGCGACGGATCGGCGAGCAGCTCGAGTACGGGTGGGAACTGCTACACGACATGCCAGATTCCGGTCTCTATCGGCTAACGGTACCTGCTGACCGGATCATCATCGAGCCGACCGTCGCAGAAAAGGACGGCGATTTCCGAAGGATCATGCAACCTTTAATCGAGGAGGCTCGCGTAGCTTCAAGCACAAACTAGGCCAGACCACATAACCGAATCCGACAGTAATCGCACCCACGGGTCATGTGCCCCGTGGGTTGTTGTTTTTCGTGTCGGGACACTGTCGCATTGTTCGACGGCACCGGTTCGGTGTAACAGGACACTGTCTGGTCGTGGACGCCTCCGGGGATCGGGCATCAACTGTGAGCGGTCGCCAAGAGCTGGTGGCTCCGGGGCGCGAGGCTCGCGCCGGCGCGAACGCAGGAGGAGATAGATGTACGGGAAGCGCATCGGCATGGTCGTGCTGCTTGCTGCGGTGCTTGGTCTGGCTGCAGCGCGCGACGCTTCCGCCCGCCAGACGCGAGCGACCTGCGGCGGACAGGGCAACAACTACGTCGAAGATGGCGGCGGGCGCAAAGTGTACGTGAGCGAGTACGTCAACACCGTTATGGGCGAGAACACCTGGCGCACCAGGGTGTCGTTCGATGGTGGCCAGACGTCGTTCGAGGTCATGGGCCGCTGGCAGAACGAGATTCTTGGTGGGTACAACCGGCTGATCGACGAGTATGGCGGCACCGGATGGCGAAGGCACGAGTTCCTTCGGACCGCTCGCCTCTACTTTCAGCTGTACAGCTCCACGCAGATGCCCGCGGGATACGGCTACGCGGGAACCGGGTGGTGCATCTCGATCTACTGGTAGAGCAGAGCTTCGGCCCTAGAGCTTAGAAGGAGGCACGCGTCTCATGACCCTCCATCAACGACTCCAACGGTGTTGCACGGCCGCACTGCTCGTGGCGGCGCTGGTCTGCGCGACCGCGACCGCGCGAGCCGACGTCATCCTCTACCGCTGGGCGCAATTCACGGACGGATACGACTTCAGCGAGAGCTGCACGAACATCGGCGACTACGTCCGCTCGTACTGGGACGAGTGCACGCAGACCTATGGCCGCGGCGAGAACACGCGCACTGTCCCGTGCATCAAGACTGCCAGTCTCAATGATGACTTTCGCGCAATCGTCATTACCACCAACGAGACCGTCGAGGTCTACGAGCACAAGAACTTTGGCGGCCGCTTTCTTCGTTATCGCGGACCGGCGCGGGCGGTCTTCCCCGCCTGGTTCTGGGACAAGGCGTCCTCGATTGCGGTCTACAGGTCGCGCTGAGACCCGGAGGGTCGCGCATGAATAGCCGATGGATCACCCTCCTCTTCACAGTCACCGTGATCGGGCCGGCTGCTGGGGCGCCGGCCCGGGCCGCCGAGTCGATCTGCGGCTTCAACCACTTCGGACTCACGTACGAGGAGTGGGCAACGAGCGGGTCGGCGCGGTTCTGGGAGGCCCCGCTGGCCGACTACAACACTCTGACGGAACTCGAACGCGTGGCGGGCGTCGACTTCATGCCGGACGAGCGGACGGATCTCGGTCTCCCAGCCTCCATTTGGTTGATTGGGGGCGTCGAAAATGCGTACGCGGACCGGTCCGCCGAGGGGCCCGACGAACGGTCGGTGAGAATCCTGCTGGACGATGCGTGGCTGCTCGCCATGGAGAAGGCGACCTCCAACCCCTGGCTTCGGAAGGCGGTCCTCGCCCATGAACTCGGCCATCTTGTACACGGCGACGTCTGGGGGCACGGCGCTTCGACCCGATGGCACCAGGAGTACCAGGCCGATGTGTTCGCTGGCTACGCCATGTGCAAGCTCGGCGCACCCGAAGCGAGCGTCCGAGAGCTCTATTTCAGGATCTCGTCGGAGAGCGGTTCCGAGGACGCCAATCGCCATCCGTCACGCGCGTACCGGCTTCGCGCCATTAGCGAAGGCTACGCACAGGCACGAAACGAGTAGTCCTCTACGCGATGGATGGGTGACCTCGCTACCAGGGTAACTGCCTAGCCTCGCCCTTCGTCCCCGACAGAGACGATCTGGCCATACGCGATGGCGCGCAGAAGCATCACCCTGTGTCGCTGCATCGTATCCGCGTCGACTCAAGAGTGTTGGCTCAATGCGCGATTTTGGCGGGAGCAGGATGGGCAAAATGACAGCGATCCGCGCCGGCGGCGGAACACCGGTCGCGCGGCACGGCCTGTTTCACCTCGATCAGCCACGCCGCGAGCCGGGGGAACACAAAGGGCGTGTCATTGAAATCGGCGCACCTTCAAGAAGATGCCGTTGATGAACATGCCTTGCCGGCCGCGTTCCCTGTGGCGGAGACCTTTCGCCGACACTACCGGTGCCTCATCTCGGGTGTCGCGCCACTGGCCGGTAATAGCCGTCGGCAGGGGCCTCTTACATCTTACAGGGGTCACCCCGATTGGGGACGATCCCACGACGCAGGGAATGCGCCGATGAACGTTAGAGGGGGAACCATGTACAGGAAGATTATGTTGGTGCTCGCTCTGGTCGCGATGGCGTCCGCGACCACGCCGTTGGGCGGCAATGCGTCGGACGTGTACCGGCAGACCTGTGTCGGTAACGGCGGCGCGGAGGGGCAGATTCTGTGGAACTGCCGTTCTATCAACGTCCGTGAGTACCCCTGGTACGGCAGCTGGAACACCGAGGTGACGGATCCTCGCCAGGGGCGCAACGTGGTCATCAACATCACCGGTCGGCACATGAATGCGATCCTCCGTACCGCGCGTGCCTACCAGAACACCTTCGGCTCGTTCAACTTCAGGGGGAGCGAGGGCGGGTGGTGCATCTGGGTGAACTGGGAGAAGTAGCCCAATGAACGCTCTGTCGAAGGGTTCTTTCACCAAGGCCGCGACCGCTGTAGCGGTCGCGGCCCTTCTCCACGGGAACGCTGTAGGGCAGCAATACGACCCGTTGGACGACGACTGGGCACAGAGCGCGCGGAAGTGGGGCTGCATTCCATCTGGCCTGATTGCGTTCGTTACGGGCGCGACGCCTGGAGGAGCGACTGGTATCCCGGTGCTCGCTCACTACGTGCGCATCAATCTGACGTTCAAAATGGGACCCGGTGGAGCACCGTGTGTTCAGCCGTCGCCGTTCCCTCGGGAGCACTGGGACAGCCTGCTCGACAACCCGCTCGCGATTGAACAGTACACCAGCTCCGAGGCTGCGGAACGCATCGCGGAGTTTGGTCGAATTAACGGAAGTCCTGACCTGCTCATCCTCGTTGGGCACAGCATGGGTGGCTATACCGTGGCCAAGATCGCGAATGAAGGTCGCCTTAAACGTACGGCCGATTTGTTGATAATCATCGACGGTTATCCGCGGGGGTTCGAGATCAAGCCTGGCGCCGCTAAGCGAGCAATCAATTTCTTCACGGACAGGGGGCCTGGCGATGTTCATGGCACCCTTGTAAAAGGGGCCGAGAATATTTACCTCGGTGCTGGGTATCGCTGCCCACTGAAAGACTGTTCGCAAGGGGCGCATCACACTTACGACCACGTCAACATCGACGACTGCGATTACGTAAAGCGCCGCATCTTCGAGCTGATTCAAGGCTACTTCCCCGACTAAGTTTCTGAGTTATAGTGTTTGTGCTATACTCTGTAAGTCGCCTACGCATGATGCCCAACGAACCCCAATGAATTAGCCAAATCTCGATCCCCGCCCAAGCATGCCCACAGCGCTGAAAGCTATAACTCGAGCACCCAGCAGCCGCCCGACGGCCCCCCGCAAGGCCCAACGCCGTACCGGACGGCCCACAGGCCGGGGCCCCGGAGCGCTCCCCCGCTACCTCACCCAGGAGGAGCTCGCCAGTTTCCGTCGAGCCGTCGTCGCCGGCGGCGAGCTGCGCGACATCGCGCTCTTCGGCTTGATGTACCGCTTCGGTCTCCGCGCGATCGAGGCCACAATGCTCCTCCTCGAGGACGTGGACCTCGGCCGCGGCCGACTGCGTATCCGCCGCGCCAAGGCTGGTGACGCCAAGGAGTACCCACTCCCGCGCGACCTCGTCCCAGCTCTGCGTCGCTACCTTCGTAACCGGATCGACCGGGGACCGTTCCTCTTCACCGGGCGGCAGTCCACCAATCAGACCGGCCTGACGGCGCTCCGCGTGCAGCAGCTCTTCAAGCTCTACGCCCACGCGGCCGGCCTGCCGTCGAGCGTCGCCTCCCACAGCCTTCGGCACTCGATTGCCGTGCATTCGCTCGAGGAAGGGTTCGGACTCGAGTACGTCGCGGACTTACTCGGCCATACCAGCATCCGGTCGACGGCGATCTACGCGAAAGTTACAACGCCGGCGCGCGACGCAATGATTCGACGCCTCGACCGCAGCAAGTTCGTCGTCTCGTGGAACTAACGCACCTCGCCGCCTCGTCAGCCTCGCGGTAGGCGGAGCTGAACTCGCGCTACCCTCGTTACAGAAAGGGCAAGCTACCGCTAAGTAGCGAGGGGCTGCAGTGCATCTCGCACGGCGCATGGCGCGACGCCAATGAGTGTTTGTCTGCACCGACCCGAGGTTAGTCGATGATGATCAAAGCGGCCGCACTTGGAGCGGCCAAAGGCAGCGTTCGCGGCTTCTTGTGGGGGACCGTTCTCGTCCTGGCGGTTTCAATAGTCCTCTACTGGATCTTCTCACAATAGAGGCCGACATAAGATTCAGGGACCGAAATATCCCCTGAGCCCGTCCAGATTGCCGTGTAAGCCACTAGCTATTGGGTTCCGATTCTGCCCGACCTTCACCGGCGCATTCCCATTGCCGCGATAAGCCCCCGAAGTCCTCGATCCAGGCGCACCGCGGCAGCTGCCGATAACCATCTGGAATTCACGGTGGATTCCACCCCATGGAGGGCTCAATGCTTCCGAAGCGATTCGTGTACATATGCGCGCTCTTAGTGGCGCTTGTCGCGCCCCCCTCTGCGTTGGTTGCCGGTCCAGCCAATACTCTGGGTACGGAGCAACGGAGAGAGTGCATCGTCTACGTCACTCGCACTGGTCATCGCTACCATAAAGATGGATGCAGGTATTTGCGCTACAGCCGGATACCGATGTCAAAGCAACGCGCTGAAGCGTCCGGATTCACGCCGTGCCACGTGTGCGGCGGGAGCGACTGCTAGACAGCCCCCTGTTCCTGCGGACAACAGAGTTCCGTTACGACGGCCCACCATCCCGCATCTCCATTCTTCGAGAGGATCGGGCATCGCGCGAATGAGCAGGTTCGTCCACAGAGGGCGGTCCTGCAGGCGGTCCGGATGGTCCTGGAAAGCGCAGAGCAGTATGGTCGTTCGAGCTGCAACCGCGCTGCAGCGCGCGGTACGATTGGGATGTGGTTGGCAGACCGCCGCAGTGGAGGTTCGCACCGCAGACGGCACAGTGAAGACAGGTGGTCCCCACACGTCGGTCACTCTTGCATCTCGATGTCTCGATACAGGAGCCGCGTACCCCGTCGCAGCACGTTGACCACGACGAGTCGATTCACCATCGGACCTATCACGTCGTCGAGGACATCGCCTGCCTCCTCGATCCGCAATTGGCGCAGAGGGGTTTCAGTCGTTGCCAGGTCCAACCAATCCTGATCCAAGTGCACGCCACGAAGAACTCCCTGAATGGTTGCCGGTTCGTCGCTTGTCGCGGCAGCCTTCGGAGGCTTCACCTTCCGAAGCGCCGCGTTGATCTGTTGCCTAGCTTCTGATCCGAATGAAGCCACCGGATCTGAGGGCGTGGCCGCGTCTCGTACTTCAAGCCACTCGAAGGCCTTACCCGTCGGCGCGAGATTTCGGGAAAGACTCAAGAACGCTTCGCGATATTCACGATCCGGGACGATGGCGGCAAGGTCGGCGTCAGGGTCGTTCGCGCTTGCGCGCAGCACATCGAAGAACGTTCGCGTAACGCGTTGTACTCGTGGTCTCCTCGCGTCCCACATCTCCTGCTGTTCCGGTTCTTGAACCCGCACGGCGAATTGGTAGCTGCCTGCTGGCGCTTGAAACAACCACGGCCGGAACATGGATAGAATCTCGTTCGACGGACCACCGCGCCGCCGGAAGGGCCGCTCCAGCAGCATCTCGACTGTTCGGAACAGGACGGACTGAATCCCTTCGACCTTCCTGATAATGAGGTCGAGCGGCGCGCCCCCATGGATAACTTGTCCCCCACGAACCGAAACCAACACGTCACCGGACACAAAGCGTATTCCCGCCCTCTGCGCCGCGCGCGCGGTCCAGACGAGACTCAAAAGGTCGCGAAGTTGTTCGTGAGCGAATCGCGGAAGGTTGTCACTGAGGAGGTACGCGTAGGCTAACCGCTCAGCTTCTAAGTATTCGCGCGCCTTGTAAGTCAGCGCAGTTGCGCTGACAGCCGTCACTCCACGAGTGCGCTGCTTGTCCGGAGACAGACCGTCGAAGGCGGCCTGCTCGGCCTGTGCCGCCCTACGGTACAGCTCCTCGGCAAGCCGAGAGTCACCTGCCCGCGCGGCGAGATCAGCCTCAATTGCAAACTTTTCGCTGAGAGAGTGTTGCTCATTCCAGCTCACGGTGTGTCCTCAACGTCACGGAGCATGACCAACCGTTCTGCGAAGCCGACGACGCCTGCAATCGCAGGTAGGCTGCTATTTCCCAATCGTGCCTGCTGAGCCTTCTGCAACAGCCGTCTCGCAACGTCGCGATAACCACCCGCATCGACACCGGACACTTCAAGGCGAAAGCAATCCTCCAGATCATCTCCGCCAGCCCCAGGCGAGCCGACGTAGTAGTCGGCTCCCGTCCCAGTCTCGGCTCGGCGAACGGCGAGCATGCCTCGCGCCTCCTCAACGCCAGCGATGACGCAACCGTATGCGCCCGCTTCAGTCGTCTCGATGGCGTTCGCCCAGGCTCCCGAGGTTTGACTGTCGGGGACAGTCCAGTCGAGGTCGGCTGTTGTCTCGACCTCGTTATCCGAGAGCGTCACCTGAATGGGCGGCGTGTGATGGCGGCTGAGGCACACGCCGGCAGCCTCCCGGTAACTTCCGGCGATCGGCGGCGTAAGAGCCCGGTGTCGCTTCTCCATCTCATCGAGGTTCAAGCGCGGCACGCGACGGCCTCTCGAGTGGCCCTTCCACCTATAGCCCACCAAACTACCCTGTCCACTGCTCTTTTTGAAGGACGGCAGTGTGGCGCGCTACGCTTCAGTCGCGAGCGGAGGTTCCCCACGGAACGAAGCTCGGAGCGTGGGCGTTTGAACAATCATGCGACTGCTCGAATTCTTGGCGAGACGCCACGCTGGGCTTAGCGGGATTAAGCGTTCGCACAGAACGCGGTTCCATCGCGGTCCTCGCCGGGACCTCGGGTTTCGTGATATCCGTGCCGGCGGCGGCCCGTTCCGCGAAACCAACTGGCGGACCGCTCACCGAGGCAGGGATTGGAGCTGGGGAACTCCGCACCCTAGGTACGGCGTCGCAGCCTTGAGCCGGGCCGTCCCTGTCAAGGGAACGTCACTCGGGCGCGCGTGCTCGCGTAGGATTCGGTCCACCGACGCTACTTGCCCGGTCCGTACTTGATGGTGCATTGCGTGTCCTCGTGATACCCACCACCCAAGCTGACCGTAATGAGTTCCTCCACCTCGGTCGCAACGCTCTCCTTCAGCTTACGGCTCTTCACGCTGATGCGAACCGCGCTCGGTCCGACAAACATCACGTCACCATCCTTCGAGAGCGCTGACAAGAGCCCGTCGGGAATGGCCTCCCGCTTCGCTGGCGTAAATTCGAGATGCACATCGCGCCCGAGAAGAACGACAAGCAGTGTTCCCTCCGGTGACTCGCACTTCCACGTGTTTTCGTCGCGGATCAATCCGTAACGTCTGACCATCTGGCCAACGTCTTCATCCGACTTCGGCTGTCTTAGCAGGCACTCCCCCCTGATGATCCAGTAGTTCAGCCGAGCGTCGCACGCGGCCCTCGCCAAGCTGGCGATTGAGATCATTCCCAGAACGATCAAGAGTGCGCAGCGAACACGGTATGTTCTAGTCAACGGTTCCCTCCGCTACGGTCGCGGCTACGGTTTCCCGCTTACTCGCCTCATCGTCGTGTGCGTATACCGCCAAGCTCCCGAAGGCATCCCCACGCCCACGTACGTCTCCGTGTTCCACCCGTCCAGCGATTCGACGAGGCGGTATTGGAATTCATCTGGTGGGAAGAACTCTGTCCCTGCGCTCTTCTCCTTGAGCATTCGCAGCAATTCGTCGCTCATCGGCGTCACGTGGACCGGCCTGTACTTGCCCACAAATAGGCCGGCATCGACGTTAACCAGAAGCCCGATTTCTGCAACGCTATCCTTCTTGTCGTAGCTTACGGCTCCAGTCTTGCCGCCAAGTTCGCGAACAAAGCCCAATCGGCTAAGGGTCGAGTCGGCCTCCTCGCGGCTCGCCGGCCACTCCGCACTCATCGTGATGATGACGTTGGAGTAGTCGTCGCTCTCCTCACTCTCCGCTCTTAGACGGTCGATCGCCGCGACGCCCGCCTTGGCGCTCGCCCCAGCGGATTGCACGCCCTCCGATGAGACCCCGCATCCGGACACTATCCCAAGCGCTTCGACCACCAACAGAACGCCTGCGAGTCCGCGCTTCACGCGATTCCCTCCTTGCTCAGGCCAGCTGCGGCGATCCTCGCCGCCTCCCGCATCACTGCCTCATCCTGAGCCGCGCGTACCGTTGCGTGGTCACGCCCTCGCCTGCAGCTCGGCCTACGAGCGCGGTTCCCTCTTGCCGCCGCGAGCTGGGCTCGAGCGACTCGATGAGCCAGCTCTGAAGCATCAGACACAGACCGGCTAACGACTCCGCTGATTCGAGGTCAGTGAGTCAACCTGGTTCGCACGCACCATGTAATCAATTAGCTCATTGGTTCCACGGATGGACGGACACCAATACGTCGCTGAATGCTTCACACCAAACCGCGACGCCCAATCAGTTGTGTCCCAGTACCAGTTATCGCCGGTCGCGGTGTTCAAGAGAAACGCATCCGCGGACCCAGTCACGATGGTGTAGCGCCCCTCAACTGATCGGACCTGCGCTACCGCATTCCCTGTCCCGAGCGCATACGCCATGGAGAGCAGCAGGAGTCCGGCGCAAATGTAGAACCACTTTTTAGCCATCACTTACCTCCAGACAAGGTAGCTAACCCCACGAGACCTCCTCTAGTTCATCGACATGAAAAGCCGTCAATTCCAGCGATTCCGTTTTCGCGACCTTCTTGAATCGCTTCGCCGGGCGCTGTCACGGGAATGTCACCTCGCGCGCGCGTGCGCGCGTAGGGTTCGGTCCAGGGCACGAGAGGCAGCTACGCGAGGTTCTTGAGCCGCTGGCGCGCGTCCGCGCCGGCGAAGCGTAGCCGGTGGTCGCGTGGTGCAGTCCAATCGCGTCCAACACGTGCCCTACTGCGAGCCGGTCCCGCCGCGAAGGCGAAACCAGCTCAACCATTCGGAACAAGCGCCCCAAGAGCAGAGCGCAATTCCGCAGGTACCACCGCCAGCGGTTCAGCCCATGCCGGTACTCGGACCAGGTCATGGCCCCTTGGTCCGGTGCCCCGTCGTGGCCGTCGAAACGCCGCGCCGCGCAGGTGTGGCACGTACGGCCGTTCCACGCGTCCGGCAGGAACGTATCCCCGCAGAAGTCGCACCGGACCGCCACCTGCACCGTCCCGGTGAACCTGGATCTCTGGCGACCGTCGCAGCACTCTCGGAGCCTTCGGACCGTCGCTGTCATGGAAACGTCACTACATGCGCGTGCGCGCGCGACACGAGGAATTCGGTAGCGGCACGGAACGTAGACCACCTTGTGTCGGGCTCCCGGTCACAGCGGGTTTCCGCGGCGTGGACGCCCTCGACCAACACGCCACCGTTCTCGGCGAGCACAGAGTTCCGCTACTAACTCATCTGCTTGCCGGGCCAGCACGCGCTCCTCCGGGAGGTAGGGGCGTTCCGTTAGCGCCTGCCGTGCAGCTTCCAGGGCGGGTTCGTCCGCACGTAATCCGAGCAGCAAGGCGGCTAACGCAGCGTACGCAGGTGTAAGAAAATCATCTGGTCGAAGCCTAGCGCGAGCCCGGTCAAGGGCCTCCGGTTGGAATAGGAGTGCCACGAGCGCCCGATGCTCGATGCCGTTCTTGTGGCGCCAACGGGCGGCCAAGAGCCGCTCACGGTACTCGGGAGTCATGCTCTCAGGGAGGCGCATTGCGCGGACCGCGTAACGATGATTCGCACTCAAATCCATACCCCCTCTATTCCCCCAGCTCAACTCCGTGTTGACGCAGGCCGCGCTGCGACGAGCACTGAATATCAAAGCCGATGTCGTTCGTGAGAAGCAGGCCGCGTGATCAACACGATGGAGCCGCCGACATTTCAACTAAGCTTAGGCTTGACTCCCGCACACGAACTGTCAGATTAGATCGTAGCACTTACATGTAGCTGTAGATGTCGGCCCTTATCCCTATCCCTATCCCTTATCCCTTCACTCGAGTGCAAAGCCCGACGGGAGGCGGTGACAGCGCCGCAGCCATCTCTACCGAAGAACCACGGTCCGTGCCACCAGCCGGCGATCGCCCCTGATCAGGCGCACCATGTAGATTCCGGGGGTCAGCGTCCCCGACACACCCAGGGTGACTACGTGCCGGCCGGCACCCATAGGTCCCACGGCCCTGCGGCTCACCTCACGCCCGCTCACATCGTAGACCACCAGCGTTGCGGGTTCGACGCCCGGCAGAGTGAAGCTCACGCTCAACTCCCGGCTCGGGTTCGGCACCGAGCCTAGGAGCGCAAGCTCGACATTTGATCCACCCACTCCCAGCGACGAGGCAATCGTGAACCGTTCGCTCATGCCCAGCAGTCCGGTTACCTCGAGTCCTGTTTCGTCCGCCGACTCCACCAGCACCACGGCGACCCGCGCCTGCACCGCACTGACGCTCGGCACCGTCCAGACGTAGGGGCTGCTGTTGGCCAAGTCACGGCCCACAAGTGACCAGCTCGCACCGTCATCGCTCGACCAGAGCAACGCGACCGACTGGACCTGAACCCCCGCAGGCGTGTCCCAACGCACTTCGGTACTGCTCCCGCCTTGGAGCACGCTGCCCGCGCTCGGCTTCGTCACAGGCACGCGGATCACCCGGATACGGTCGGTCGCTTCGAAACAACCGTTGCCAATCTTTCCGCTCACCGTGACGGGGACCGAGTCGCCCTCCGTTACCGCCAGTCCTACGGCCACACGGTTGAACTTCACCGTCAGGTCGGGTCGCCCATCATGATCCACGTCGCCGATCGAGGTTGGCGCCGACGGGTCCACCAGCACGCTGCCATTCAAGCGGATCGAAGCGATGTCGATCTCCCCGGGTGATGCCGGGGGCTCGGGCTCCAATGTCGCCGTTACCCAGTGCCCCATCGACTGGAGATTGAGAGTATTGGGGGTAAGGTCGAAGGAAATGGGGAATGGCGGACAACTGGCGGCGATGTTCAGCAGCACCGAGACTGTGTTTGAGTTGAAGTTCGCCGTCGCCAGGTCGCGCTTGCCATCGCCGTTCAGGTCGCCGATCGCAACCGAGGAGCTCGGCCCGCCGCCCGTGCCGTAGTCGAGCTTCTCGCGGAAGCTGCCGTCGCCGCGGCCGAGGAACACCGACACGGTCTGAGAGGTGACGTTCGCCACCGCCAGTGCGAGATCGCCGTTCGAGTTCAAGTTGCCGATCGCCACCGTGTAGGGTCCGTAGCCGGCGCCGTAGTCTGTCCGGGCCGCGAGCGTCCCGTCCCCGTTGCCGAGCAGCACGGAGATCGAGTTCGAGCCGTAGTTCGCGACCGCGACGTCGGGCTTGCCGTCACCGTTCACGTCGCCGATCGCCACCGAGAACGGGCTGTTCCCCGTGGTGAAGTCGGCTCGCGCTCCGAACGTTCCATCGCCATTGCCCGTAAGAACGGAGACCGTGCCGGAGCCGGAGTTCGCCACCACGAGGTCCGGACGGCCGTCTAGGTCCAAGTCGCCGATCGCCACGCAACGCGGGGCGGCGCCCGTGGCGAAATCGGTCCTGGCCCCGAAGGTCCCATCGCCGTTGCCGAGCAGCACCGAGACGCCGTTGGTCGCGACGTTGGCTGTCACGAGATCGGGCTTGCCGTCGCCGTTCAAGTCACCGATCGCCACCGAGAAGGGCAAGGCCCCCGTGGCGAAATCGGTCCTGGCCCCAAAGCTCCCGTTGCCGTCGCCGAGCAGCACCGAGACTGTGTTGGAGTCGTAGTTCGCCACGGCGAGATCCGGTTTGGCGTCACCGTTCACGTCGCCGATCGCCACGGAAACCGGCCTAACGCCGGTGCCGAAATCGGCCCGGGCACCGAAGGTTCCGTCGCCGTTCCCACGCAGCACAGACACGGTGTTGGAGCCGTCGTTCGCCACCACACAATCGAGCCGGCCGTCGCGGTTCAAGTCGCCGACTACCACGGGATAGGGACTGGCACCCACCGCGAAATCCCGCCTCACGCCGAAGCTACCGTCACCGTTGCCGAACACCACCGTCGCCATGCTCCACCCGACGGTAGCCACGTCGGGTCTGCCATCGCCGTTGAGGTCCCCGATCGCGACGGATCCGGTGTAAACTCCAGCGGGGTACTCGGCGCCGGCGGCGAACGTGCCATCGCCCCTGCCGAGCAGCACGGTGATCCCGCTGAAGGAGGCCGCTACCAGATCAGGTTGGCTGTCCCCGTTCAGGTCGCCGACCGCCAGGGATCCTGTCACGGTATCCGGCGCGAACGTGGTTGCCGGCCCGAGGGACCCGTCACCCGCTCCGAGCAGCACGAGGACTGCGCCAATCGCGGCGGCCGACGCGACCACGTCGGGGCTGCCGTCGTGGTTCAGATCGGCAGCCACCATTCTCAATGGGGGACCGTCCCCGGTCGGGAAGTCGGTCCTGGTCCGCAAGGTGCCGTCGCCATTGCCGAGCAGCACCGAGATCGTATTGGAGCCGTAGTTGGCGGTGGCCACGTCGGGCCGCCCATCACGGTTGAAGTCCGCGATCGCGACGGCGAACGAGGGGCCGTAGCCAGTCGCATAGTCCACGTGCGCGCCGAAACTCCCGTCGCCATGGCCGAGCAGCACCGAGGCCGTGTTGGATCCGTCGTGCACGACCGCCAGATCCGGTCTGCCATCGCCATTCAGGTCGCCGATAGCCACCATGGTCGGAAAGCCGCCCGTCCCGTACGCGGTGCCGGCCGCGAAGCTCCCGTCGCCGTTGCCGAGCAGCACCGTGACGGTCTGGAAGGCGTAGTTCGCCACGACCGCGTCAAGCCTGCCGTCGCCGTTAAAGTCCGCGAGCGCCACGGAATACGGCCCCGTGCCTGCGTCGAAGTCGGACCTGCGTCCGAAGGTTCCGTCTCCGGCGCCGAGCAGCACGGAGATCGTGTGGCCGTAGCTCTGGTTCGAGCCGTAGTTCGCGGTCACTAGGTCGAGCGTGCCGTCGCCGTTGAGATCGCCGACGCCGATTGAGTAGGCTGCGTTCCCCACGTCGAAGGAGTAGTAGGGCGCCGAGAACAGAGGCGCGGCCGCGAGCACCGGCGGGACCGCGAGCAGCAGCGGGATCGTGACGAGCACGGCGCGTGCGCTCGTCCTCGCTCCGTGCGGCAGACGAGGGGTCATGAGTGGGCGCTCCGGATCCGGTACCCGCGCCGGGCCGCGGCCGGAACATGCGGCAGCGAGCCGGCAACGGATCTCGTGCCGTGAAAGGGTACGCCCGCACGATCCGCAGGCCAAGTCGGACGTTTATTCCACGACATCGGGCCCCCGCGCGTCTTCGACCGACCTCACCGTATGTCACCTGACATATGTCAAAAGGCGGCGCTGGAGTGTTGCCAGCACGATCGTGGGGCTGAGGGACCGGCTCGAGCGGTTAGCCGATGAGACAGACGGCGTTCGCCGCCCGATTATCAGCCACGTGGCACGCGTGTTCTTGGCTCACTGCCGGTTGGGCTACAACGTGCGCTGACGCGCCTCGTGCCAGCGTCTTCGTCTGTGGCGGATTGCGGCAACGAGCTCATCGCGCCCGCCCACTTCACGATCAAGCGGAACAGCCGATAGCGCTGGTCCACTGAATGGACTTGTAGCGCGGCGTCGTGGGTTGATGACCGCTCGGGCCGTCCTGGCCGTCTCGCCATGGACCCTCTCCGTGGGTGAAGGCGGGTGCGGAGCTGAGCAGTGTTTGGCAGGGCTACACACAGTTCAATTGTCTCTCAAAGAGCCCCATCAAACCCCCTACATTCCCCCAGCGCTTTCGACGCTTCGGACGGCTTTCGGCGCGACCAGCAAAAACCATATGCCTGGACACGCCATCGCCCTCTTCTCATCGACATCAGTATCCCAATGGAGCCCCCCCTGGATCATGGCCGCGCTGGCGGCACGACGGCCTATTGGAACCACGCACCTGCCCATTGTGCGAGAGGGCGCGTTGCGCCTTGGGCAGATCCTCTGTACAGCGGAACTAGCCATCTCGATCATGCCGTTTGGCAGCCGCGGCCCTCTCATGCGTGTAAGCACGCTGCATGTTGCGCCAATTCGGGTAGTGCCATGCCGTTGGCACGGTCTCATTCCAAAGCGCAAGTAGCGTTGCCCACGGTGGCAGCTTCGCGGTGCTGTTGCGTTGATGATCGACAAAATCTGCCATCGCGCGGCGCCCTACCGCCACGGCTCCCCGCCAGACGCCAAAGAGCTCCCGTCTCTCTTGCTCGAATGCTGCTGCGACCGACTCCGGCGAGACATGCGGCATCGCGCAGATGCTGATTCTCGATAGGTGCGCTCTCCGGGGATTTGACTCCTCTAGGCTCACCCAGATCGCACTCAATTGCGGAGTCTCATCGGTGAGCACCCACCATGCCGCCGATGGCTTCGGCCAAAGCAGCGAGGGGGCTACAAAGTCTGACCAAACCCAAAGGGCCGCAAGGGGGGTCTTTGCTCCAACGCGATATCTGCCCCGACGCCCCGTACGATCGCGCACTTCAAGTGGTTGACCGCCCGGCCAAGCCTCACCCGCTGGACGGATGCCTCGCGATGACTTGTGCCGATCGAGGAAGGCCCACGCTTCCCTCGGAGTCAATGGCTCGGTATGCCCAATGACGGACTGTCGCATCTGCCGTACCTCCAGCGCCGGACTTTTGGCGGCAATGCGCGCAAGCGCTGCGGCCAGCCGGCGCTCAAGGGGGCTGTCCCTCTGCGGGGGCCGGGGCAGCTCACGTGCATCTGCGGCATCCTGGGCCTCGACCCTGCGCATCCCCTGCAGTTCCAAGGCGGCCTCGTAGGGCCGGCCGCCTTCCACCAGTGATTTGAGCTGGTCGCAACTTTGTTCATCTGGCGTGACACACCAGTCCATTACGAACTTGTTCCAAGCGCCGCCAGCTCCCCTATCGAGTCGCACATTTCCCCCCTGTCTGCAACAGCGTATAGCTGGGCGCAGCCGAGCGCAATAGGTCACAAGAGCGAAAAGGGGGCGCCATGTCGAATCGAACGGACTTCATCACGGTGCGAGAGATTGCCAAACGCATGGGAGTGACGCGAGGTCGCGTCTATCAGCGAGTCGCAGCTGGGGAGATCCCTGCCGTGCGTGATGGTCGCGCGATACGTATTCCGGCGCTAGCGTGGCAACAGTGGCTCGAAATTCAGCCAGGCGGGCGATGGCCACACTTCGCAGCGCGGGAAGCACCACCTAGAAACCGCAGGACACAAGCGGAAGCAGAAAAACGTCGGCCCCCGCGGAGGGCGGAGGCCGGTCGGTTACTCACCCATCAACCCGATCAGGAGGCTGAAGGTGCATTCGAACGTACGAGATTACCCAGCGCGCTTCAAGCCCTCGCCGGAGTACGTGCGACGGCAGCTCCACAAGTGGTACGAGGCGCCTAGTCCGAGATGGTCCCGCCTCGCCCGCGATGTGGCGCACCGGCTCGAGGAAGCCGCGCGCTTGCTGCGTGAATTCGAGCAGGTGCGGCCATGAGCGGCTGCCGCCGGGAAACGCCGCAGCAGCCACTCATTCGCAGGGCAACCACGTGAGCTACGGCGACTATGACAGCGACGAGGCACTCGCGTCGGGGCCGCCCGCTTGCGGCCCGCTCGCAGTCGTTGAAGAGGCTTTCCGACACATAGAGAACAACCCAACGCGCGGGGCGGTGGTCGAGGCCATGCGTGGCTTGGCTGAGAACCTTTGCCGGCTCGACGCGCTTGAGCGGGCCGCCGCTCGCTTCGCCGCAATCGACGGACTCAAAGGCCTGGGCGTCGCGGCGGAGGAGGCTCGCGCACTTGTGGCTGCGACGGTTCCGAGCGTGCAGTCCAAGAACGACCGGCCGGCCGACGACCGCCAAGGCCGCGCGATCGAGCTAAGCGATCCCGTGCCATGGGATTCCGCGGTCGTTGGCGCCGACGTGCTCGATGACGCGGCTGCGCTTGTGCGGAAGTACGTCGTGCTCGAGCCGGCTGCACTCCATGCCGTCGCGCTCTGGATCGCGCTCACCTACATGCTCGACTACGCGCCATTTGCGGTGCGCCTGATCTTGACCAGCCCCGTTCGGTCGTGCGGCAAGTCACTCCTGCTCGCAATCTTACAAACACTCGTCCGCCGCGCCGTCCCCGCCTCGAGCGTGACCCCAGCTGTCTTGTTCCGTGTCATAGAGCGGGACGCGCCGACACTGCTGCTCGATGAGATAGACAACGCCCAGCTGCACGACAACACGGAACTGCGCGCCCTTCTCAACAGCGGACACTCGCGTGGCTCGGCTTCCGTCATGCGAACGGTCGGGGACGATCACGAGCCGCGCGCCTTCTCGACTTGGTGTGCTATTGCGCTGGCTGGCATTGGTGACCTGCCAGACACGCTCGCGAGCCGCGGTGTCGTCATTCGCATGCAGCGCCGCCGCTCGGATGAACCCGTCGAACGCCTGCGTGAGCGCCGCGTTGAGGCGGAAGCCGGCCCGCTCTGCCGGCAGCTCGCACGCTGGGCTGCTGACGTGGGACCCCAGCTCGAAGACGCCGACCCCAACTTGCCCGCTGCGCTCGACGGGCGGCCCGCGGACAACTGGGGCGTCCTCGTCGGCATTGCTGACCTTGCCGGTGGGCCCTGGCCCAAGCGGGCCCGCGACGCTGCGGTCACTCTTGCGGGGCTGACAACCGTGGACGAGCCGGCCGGTATCGACCTGCTTCACGACCTGCGCGATGTGTTCAACGACCGCGACACGGACCGCCTGTCGTCCGAAGACGTGGCCTCCGCGCTCGCAATCATGCAAGACCGCCCTTGGCCCGGCTGGCGCAGGGGCAAGCCTATTACGTCATACGGTGTCGCCCGCCTACTGCGTCACTTTGGCGTACAACCGCGCCAAGTTCGCTTCGGCACTGAGACCCGTAAGGGCTACTTGCGCGAAGATCTGGAAGAAGCGTGGACACGCTTCATACCTGACACTGAATCGAAACACCCGAAACAAGACGCAATAGACGCCGAAGATCCACGGGTAGGAGAAGCGGAACGGCATTCGGGCGTTTCGGCCGGTACGGGCCGCCTTGAGCCGCGTGAATACTGCTCAGTTTCGGTTGTTTCGAACGATGCGGCAGGAACGGACAGCCTGCTCGAACGCTATGGCTGGTCCCCCCTCGCGGCGGGCGAGAACACCCCCCCGGACAACAAGAATCTCGCGCCCCAAGCGCGAAAGGAACCTCGGCGGGGCGGCCAGCGGCCCGAAGACGAGCCCGTCGAGCCCTCGACGGCAGACGTCCGGAATCTGAGAGTGGGGACCGGCAATGAGTGACGCGGTTGCTGACCTCGAAAGGCTCCTGACGACCCGCGAGGTGGCCGAGCTGATGCAGCTAAACCCCAAGACGGTAGAGCGAATGGCCCGAACTGGCAGACTGCCTAGCGTGCGCGTCTGCGGCCGCGTAAGATTTCTAGCTAGCGACATCGCTTCGTGGCTGGCGGCTCGGAGGACCGCATGCCACGACTCTTGAAAGGCCTCCGCCAGCGAGGGAAGAGCTTTTACTTTCGCTACCGCGCGGGCGGGAAGGACCAGCTGATCCAACTCGGGCGCGATCCGGACCTCGCAGTGACGCGAGTCCTCGCGATCCGAAAACGTATCAAGGCCGGTTTGCCACCCACGGAGGAGCGGCCAGCCATCGTCACCGCCGAGGATCTGGTGCGGGCTTGGTTGCGAGATCAGGTGGCCCACTCGCGCCGTGGGCGCTTCGGACGCGAAACAATCCAGCGCTGCGAGGCGGTGCTTATTCCGTTCCTAGGCAAGATGCAGCTGGAGCAGGTTACGGCCAGCACGCTGTTCGCCTACCGCAACCACGTGGTCCAGCTGCCAGGACGAGGCGGTCGCCCGCTTTCCGCGGCCTCTGTCCGCATGTACCTCGGCGATCTACGGGCGGCGCTGAATCACGGATTGGATGCCGGAGCGCTCGACCGTTCACCGGTCCCACGCCGTTGGCTGCCCAAAGTCCAGAAGCGCGTGCCGGATGTTTTGACCGCGAAAGAACAGGCCACCCTGCGGGCGCTCCCGGGGCACCACGGACGCGTCCTGCGGCTTCTGCTCGATAGCGGCATGCGCTGGTCGGAGTGCGCTCGCGCTCAGGCCAGCGACATCGTGGGTAGCCGGCTAGTCATCCGTGAAAGCAAGTCGGGCGAACCGCGGCGCGTCAGGCTTTCAGCTGCAGTACTGGAGGAGTGCCGTGGACGGGTCGGTCGGCTCTGCCCGTTCCAGGACGCGTGCAGCTTCAACAAGCGGGTGCGGCAGCTGTCGGGCATTACCCGCTTCCGGAGCCACCTGTGCCGCCACACGTACGCAACCGAGTGGCGCGCGGCGGGCGGCTCACTGGCCGGACTGCAAGCGGTACTCGGTCACCATGACGTCCGTGTGACCGAGCTCTACGGCACGATTACCGAAGACCTCGTGGACCGCGAAGTCGCGGCCCTTGAGCGCCATCGACTGAAAAACGGGACAAAAAACGGGACAGGTCCCACTCGGTGAGCCGCTAAGTTGGCGCGCCCTGGAGGATTTGAACCCCCAACCTTCTGATCCGTAGTCCGTTCCGGCCTCCTGAGCACATTTCCGACCGCGAAAATACTGGGCGAAACGAGGGTCGTCAAGGGTGTGCCGTGATCTGAGGCGGCGCGCTTCCCGCTCACATGACGGCACACGGAGGATTATCACCAATCGACTGTTCGACGCCATGTCGGAGGTCAAGAGCCGACAGGCGGGCATCGTAGGAGGCGACTGCCACGGACGGCGCAACCCAGCCGGGCATCCCGGCGGAAAGGCACCATGCACGACCATCTCGACGCCTACAAGACCACCGGCAGCAGCCCGCCGCTCCAAATCACGCTCACGCACGTCCAGATCACGCCCGGCTGCACGGTCGCTCTCGGTGAGGGCATCGACCAACGCGGTCGTGCCGTTTCATTCGCAGGGGGACTGGCGGCCAATGCTGGCCCTCGCCGAGGCACTCGACGCTGGCGAGATCGTGGAAGTCGTTGTCGCCGACTGGCAGATCATCGCGTGGAGGCGGCCATGATCGCCACGGTCCCGCGATCCTTGCTCAAGCCGAGCCGCCGCCGCCAGACCGAGCAGCCCTTCCTTTTCGGGCCACTACGCGAAACCGATTGGGCCATCGATGCCCTCCCCGTCGGCAACAACTACCTGCTGTTCCTCGATCGGAACGTGGCTCGGGATCTGTACGGCCCCTCCGACGGAACCGACGAGATCCACAACTGCACCGGCGCGGTCGTCGCGGCTCTCGAAGATCTCATGCCTCTGGAGTTCGAGCGTTACGGCGAGTCGGTCGAGGGGTGGTGCGGAATCGTGGCCAACCCGGATGGAGGCGATTCCGTGGCCGTGTTCGGGCAGGACGCGCTCACGTGTCTCTCGTGGCTACTGCGTCACCAGAGGACGGGCTTCTACCTGCGGCTGTTCAGAGACTGAAACCGGTGGCTCGAAGCCAGCTCGCTGCGAGGGCTCGCTCCATGACGGGGCGGGCCTTCCTCAATTTGTGCTGGACGAGGCAGCACCCAGCGGGCGGCCGGGACGACCCCCGGGGGAGAGCCCCCCAATGGGTCCCATCAGAAGAAACGCCCGCTACCCGTGTCGCGCCAGAAAACTCGGACGTGTGCAGGGCACTTACTTGTGGGAGCGTCTCGGGCTCAGCGAGTTGGGTGCAGCCGCAGGCGAGGGCACAATCGGGGCACGTCGGTGCCGCAGCAGGTCCACAAAGGACCAGCCGAAGTCGAAGAGTGGTGGAGCGGGGCAACCCCGACTTGACGCTGATGGGACACGGACGTAACCTTCTCCGTCCTCGCTTCTTTGTCGCCACGCACGCCTACTGGTGGAGGCTGAAGATGAAGCGACTCCTGACCGCACTCGCTGCCGGTTCCCTGCTCGGCAGCGCGCCTCCCTCGACTGCGGCTACTCCGATCTTCGAGCTTAGTGCTCGTGCGCGAGAACATTCGATCACAGCCGAAAGATCCGCTGCCCGCTACGTTCCCTCACTCGTGAGAGCACGCTCCATCTCCTACGAGATCGAAGCAACTTTGGGGCAGGTGGTCCCCCACGAGAGTTCATCAGAGCCGCCTCAATCAGCCCTTGTGCTCTCCGCGTCACCGAATCCGTTTTCGATGGCCACTCACCTGTCTGCAGACCTGCCCACCTCCGCACAGGTGTCCCTTTGTGTCTATGACGTGCTTGGACGCCGCGTCGCGACGCTGGCAGATGGGGTCTTCCCGCAGGGTCACCACGTCATCGACTGGAATGTTTCAGGGGATGCACGGCGTCCTCTCGGCAACGGTATCTACTTGGCACAGCTAAGTGTGAACGGAACAGTCCGGACGATTCGACTGGGTGTGATTCGATAGCCGGCCGGTGAGGCCGCTTATTAGCAGGGACCGCAGCACCGGAGGGCTCACCGATGTTGAAACGTGCGATCATGCTTTTCGTGGTCACGCTTGGCCTGGCTGCGCCAGTCCTGGCGAGCCGTGGAGTTGTTCCCTATCAAGGCACCCTGAAGAAGGCAGGGCAGCCGTACACGGGCTCTGCGGAAATGAAGTTCGCTATCGTGGACCAGGGGTCTGTGTTGTGGTCGAACGATCCCATTGATCAGCGGAGTGGACAGCCACGCCGGAGCGTGACCATCGAGGCCACACGGGGCGGCTTCGACGTGTCATTGGGCGCACCACCGATGCTTCCACTTGATACGGACTTGTTGGTCGAACACCCTGATGCTGCTCTTCGCGTCTGGGTGAGCACTGGTGGGATATTCGAGCAGCTGTCAGACCAGCAGCTTTCAAACCAGTCCGTGACGGCGCCCACCGCGACGGCGGCCGGCGGTTCCCCTTCCGCTGTGTGGCACTTGAAGGGCAACAGGGGGACCGATCCCGGCACGGACTTCTTGGGCACGACCGACGACGCGCCCTTGATTCTGAGAACCAATGACCGCCCTGTGATGACGTTGGGTTCTGGGGGTCCTGTCGAAGTACACACTGCCCTCTTCGTTCACGACAGCGCAACGGTGGACAAGAATCTTCATGTCGGCGGGGACTTGAGCGCGGCCGGAGGGGTCAGTCTCGGAGGGTCGGTGACCTTTGCTGGTGACGCGACAATCGACGGGAACCTGACCGTCGAGAAGCACACAGAGATTAAGCAGGATTTGCATGTCACCGGCGGCATAACGTCCGACGGCGAGGCTACGGCCAAGTGCGTGACCATTCTTGGGGGATGCGATCTATCAGAACCATTCGCGATCAATTCCGAAATCCCTTCGAGCCTTGAACCCGGGATGGTGGTCAGCATAGATCCCAACCATCCCGGAGCCCTCATCCTCGCGGGCACTCCTTATGACACCAAAGTCGCTGGTGTCGTCTCCGGCGCCAACGGAATTCAGCCCGGCATGGTCATGACTCAGGTCGGGACCCCCGCCCTCGATGGGGTCCACAACGTGGCGCTCTCTGGCCGCGTCTACGTTTACGCAACAACCATCAGTGGTCCGATCCGACCCGGTGACCTCCTCACGACTTCCGCCGTTCGCGGGTATGCAATGAAGGCCACAGACTCCAATCGAACGCGCGGGGCAGTCATCGGCAAAGCGATGTCTTCTCTCGCGAGCGGCAGAGGCTACGTGCTGCTGCTGGTGCAGCCGCAATGACCTGTCGCCACGACGCTATCCGTCGAGCCCGCCAGTCTGTAGCGCTCCAGCCTCCACCGAGGCCACGATCTTCCGTTTCTTCAACCCTTGTACTTATTCTTCTTGCGTGTCCGCTCGCGAACGATCCTTCACTCGCGGACCAAGCCTCGTCCCGCTCTGCCTTCGAAGCATCTTATCTCACGATTGGTATGGAAGCGCCCGACGTCGCCGGCTACCCTCCCCGGTTTTCTGCGCCTACATGGGGCGAGGACCAGATCGAAGTTCAAGGCATCGCTCATGACAACACGAACTGGTACATCACCGCCACAGACCGCTCGGCCCTAACCGATCGGGCGATTGATAACGCCTACCTGTGGAAGATCCCCGTCATGGCGGACCTCGCGACGATCGACGTATTCAATGACCCAACGGTGATTCGCACTACCCTTTACGACGTCCCACAATTGTGGGCCTGCTCTGAGGTCGTGGGCTGCCCTCATCAGGGCCCCTGCGGGCCGCGCTGTCCTCCTCCACAGCTAGAGGCCTGCAGCGACCCCCTATTGGGCTACGTGCATTGGGGCGACCTCGACCATTACCGCTTCGATGGCGTTGATTATCTCGTCGTGCCAATGACCAGCCCCACGGCGAATTGCCTCAAAGGTAATCCGCATTTGCTCTGGGGCCGGCCCGCTATCGTCGTGTTCCGAGGCAGCGACCTCAGTTACGTTGGATACGGACTCCTCCCCGGGCCGGACTCACTTGGGCAGCGGGGGCATGGGCAGCGGGATGTCGCCTGGTGTGCCGTCCAGCAAGCAACGGGGCGTTTATATAGTTCGCCGGATTCGACCAGGGCGATCTTTCGCTACCGTATTCCATGGGAGAGCTTCAATGCGAGTCAGAGCGCAGACCAATTTACGATCACGTGGGAGGAGACGGACTCGTTAAAAGACAAGGACGCGACGGTCGATACGACCATCGATCTGCACAATATGCAGGGAGGAGAGTTCACGCCAAGAGGGGAGTTGCTATATATCAGCAACGGATCCGCGAACTGCGCTGGCGGTGGTGCTGACGATGCTGGTTGGCCAACGGATGGGATACATGCATTTGACACTAGTACATGGCGAGAGGTCAAGCACTCCAACAATCGTTGTGCAATCCCGGGACACGCTGGAAACTCGAATTGTATTTATCCGCAAACTGACTATTTTGATTTTACGTATGACTTTGATTGCGGCTTCCGTGAGTTTCACACCGAATCGCCGGAAGGGTTGACGATTTGGGACTTGGACCAGGTCCCACTCCACGATCCGCATGTTAGCGGACAGCTACACGTGCTTGTGGCGGATGTTGGCTCAAGAAATCGATGCTGGCTTGGGCATTTCAGTGGGAAGATATTCGTCGGAGTGAATGGGCTTGCCCAGGATTGTGGCTGGACGACACCGCTTGCGGGTTCCGAGGAGCGGCCGTTCACGAGTGTTACGGATGCTTTCACGTGCTACCCAGCATGGGATGGCTCGGAGGTCGTACTCCAAGCGGGAAATTATCCTGAAACAACAAGGATAAGGTTGACGCCCACAGGCCGGGTGCACGTAGTCGCTCAGGGGGGCCCCGCGACGATTGGCAAGTAGTGTCCTGTGGAGTTAGCTTCTGAAATTGTTGCGCGCTGCGGCCTGCCCCGGTCCCATTCGATCAAGAAGCACCACGAACGTGCCGATCCCTTCTCGCACGAGAAGCCCTACGGCTGACGGCCGGATCATGAGGTCTACGTCGCCGTCGTGACTCGTGCGGGCATGTCGAACTCCTTCACGATCGTGCGACTGAAAAACCTGAGCCGGGCCTTGCCATGGATGACGACGGTGTCCTTGAGCGCGAGGCGTTTCCGCTGCTCGGTCGTGATGGCAACGTCTGCCATGTGACGGGTGGCCTTGGGTTGCGCCCACACCGGGTACGCGAACTCCGCGATCCGCTCGGCGGTGGTGAACACGATCTCTTCGACCTGCACGTCGCCGTACGGTGCCGCGCGCTCGACATCGAAGATCATGACGATGCGCGACACGTCGTTGATCGTCTCGACGCGAAAGTGCGACGTTGTCTCAGGTTCCCTCGCGATCTGGATGTTCACCTTCTCGCGGATCGACCGGTCGGGGAACACGATCTTGCTCAGGAAGTTCGACACGACGGGCATCACCCACGACAGCACTTGCAGCGCGAGCTTCGCGACTGTCTGTAGCACGGCGAGCAGTACGGCGATCGACATGGTCCTCCCTCGAAGCCCGGACTATAGCAGCGGCCCTCGTCGCGTGTGGCGTCCGCGATGCAGGCTACCGACGTAGCCTTGTGTGCTGTAGAGTCCGCGGCTCGCGAGGGGTTCCGGCAGCCTTGCCCGCCGGCCGTGAGGACGTGCCTACTTCCGCAGCTTCCCCCGTCGAGTGCGGTGCCACTCCCCTCGCACCACAGGTGTTGTGACCTCCCTTACGGACGAGATGGAGGAGAACATGGCCGGACGCCTGCTGATCGTGCTTGCTTCGCTGGTCGCTCTGTCACTTGGGTGCGCGCCGTCCGACACCGTTGTCGTGAACGAGATGAAGTCGATCGCCGACGGAGGTGGCTACTCGTACAAGCTGGAGCCCGGCACGTACAAGGTGGACGTCACCGCGAGCAACGACGGCGTCACCGTGAAGTTCATCGGCTGCTCGTGTCCCGGCGTAGACAAGGAGACGCAGAACTTCTCGACCATCTGCGAACTCTCACAGACCGGGCAGGTCACGATCGACAACCCGACGATGTTCGGGAGCGGCTCCGGTTCGACCGTCACCGTCAAGATCACGAAGCTCGGCAGGTCGGCGTAGCCGGGGCTGCATGCTCCATGTCGAAACCCCACTCGCGTACAACCCCTTTCAGCAAGAAACTCAGGAAGCAGATCGAAGAGTACGCCGAAGCCGTGGCCGCTGACATCAAGGACTGCGGGTGCGAGCAGCCCACGCCGGAGGGCGAGATCATGTGGATCAGATCTCAACCGACCGAACTCGACAATCTCATGGCGCAACATGACGTACCTGACGAACTCATGGACCTCGTCGCCGCTCGGATCAGGTGCCCCGCGTGCGGAGAGCAACTCACGCGGTACTCCGATGTCGGAGTCGAGTGGTGGATGGAGGTGCGGCACAAGAAGCGGATCGAGGAAGCCTCCGAAAAGTACCATCCCGCCCTCGTCGATTTCGCGGAGCACCTCCGCTCTGGACGGCGGCTGCGAGGGCTCCATCCCATTGCGCGGGAACTCCTTCGCGAGATCGACGGGTTCCCGCGAGGGCAAGTCATCGACGCGGAGTGGTGCCGCGCGCGCCGTGACAGGAGGAAGGTACTCACGTCCGACGATCTTCGGCCCCCGCCCGACCGGGCGCTCCGGCGCGGGTCGCTACAACCATCCCGGTCAGAGCCAGTGGTACTTGGCGGGGAACGAGGAGCAGGCCGCAGCCGAGGTCGCGAGGGAAGGTGACGACTATGTGTGGGTCCAGCGTTTTCGCGTCGTCGGTCTGGAGAACGTCCTCGATCTCCGAGCGTGGATCGCTGACGACGGCATGGCTCAACCGGGCGACCCCGAATACGACGACATCTCGCTGCTCGCGTTCGCTGCTATCTTTGGCGACCACCTGACCGACAAGGAGGAGAACGAGGCCGACGACCGCGAACCGTACTACGTCGTGCCCCGCTTCATCTCCGATGTGGCGAAACGTCGGGGGTACACGAGCATCCGCTACAGGAGCCCTCGGCACGTCGGCGAGAACTTGGTGATCTTCGATGGCGCGATGCCCTTGGATGCTGTCGGGACACCCCAGAAGGTCCGCCTCACACCACGTTTCTTCAAGCGCCGGGCCAGCCGCCTCATCCTCGATGGATTCCACTTCGGGATTCCTGAGTGGCCGCCGGTCCTCGACGATGGTCCCGACGTAGTCCCGGCGACCGACGATGGTTGATGAACCTCTGCGCGGTTGACTGGGGTGCTACGCTTTGGACGGGCAAGATGCCCCGCACAACTGAAAGGAGATCAACCGTGACCACGCATCAGCAAGACCTCAAGCCCGAAGACATGGTGAAGCTCGTAACCGAAGGCGTGAAGCTCGCGCGCGAATGGGGGCGGCCACTCGTGGGCGCGCTTCGCGGCAAGTTCAAGTCGCATCGGGACCCGGCAGTTCAGACGCTCGCCGCATCCCTCGACGAGGTCCTCCGTGAAGGACACCGCTGCTTCGCGCCGAGTGGCAACGGTTCGTTCATCCACGTCACCTCGAATTCGGGTCTACAGACCGAGCCGTGGCGCGACGTGAACGACAAGCTCGCGCAGTCGTCCGACTGGTACGACTCGATCATGACAGTGCCGAGCGCCGGCCCGGCGACCATCGAGGGCCTCGCTCACCGGTTCATCGAGGTCACGCGCTTGCTCTTCTGGACGGGCCGCGCGGGCCAGCAGCTTGGGGCGCTTGTTCGCACGCTCCCACCGCACGACGTGAGCCATGCGGTCTACGCGCGACTCGCGGACCACTACAACCTGTTCGTCACGAAGTACGAGACGCTGCTCGCGAAGGTCCCGGGAGCACAGCCGCTCCATTTCGACCGACTGCCGCGCTGAGCCCTCATGAGGGGCGGGGGCTGACTTCTGGGTGCCGTCTGGGTGCGGCCCCCAACGCCCCGGATGACGCCCCCACTCCTTGCGATACGACATGAAGCTCTACGGATTGTTCCTGCTCCTGTTCGCCGTCGGCTCGATCCTGTACCAGAAGGTGATCAACCCGAAGGAGTTCGTCGGAGAGAGGCCGATGGTCCTGCTGCGCTTCGCGATCACCGACTGGGGGTTGATCGCCTTGGCACTGCTCATCATCCTGTTCGCGCCGTGGTCTTGCGAGTGGCACCGGTGATCGAGGCGGTCAAAGCCTGAAAGGGTAGTCGATGCCCGAGAAGAACGGTAGGCGCTACACCGACGACGAGGGCGCAGCGATTCTGGCGGCCATCGAGAAGAACGGGCTGACGCAGGTCGCCGCTGCGAAGAAGTACCGGGTGAGCGCGGTCACGATCTGGAAGTGGCGACGTGCTGCGAAGCGGGCAAGCCGGGCGCGTTCCGCGAAAGGACCTCGAAGAGCGTCGGCGAACGGGTCGCTCGATGGACTGCTCCGCACTCACGTCCGCGCCTGTATCCGCGAGCTTCTCCCAGAGGTCGTCCGCGAGGAGGTCGAGAGCTACCTGCGGCAGGTGCTTCGGACGAAGTAGCTCCGATGATCGCGCGCGGTCCGATCCTCGAAGGCGCTGGGCCTCGTCTGGCTTCTGGCCTTGCACCGACCAACATCAGCGTCCTGCGAGAACATGATACAAGCCCAGTCGCGGGAACTCTGGTTCATCTACAACGACGTGCTCCCCGAGTATCGGGCGCTCCCTCGCACGCCGGAGATCGACTCGCTCTACGCAACCGATCTCCGTTCCATGTGGGACGCGATGGCGCGAGGGCTCGCTACGGCAGTTGCATGCCAGCGTCGGATCGACTCGGACGCGCGGCTCGCGGCTCTCTTGAGGAATTCGCCGATCCGTCTGGCCATGGACCCGCGCAACCCTCTTCGCCGGGCGTCGGACTTCGGCCGTTTCCCGCCGTCGCCTTCCGACTCCCTCTTCACCCTTTTCGATGGCCTCGATCGAGACTCGACCGGCCTGCTCTACACGATACGCATCGGCTCGTTCGCCGACTCGGCATCGACCCATCGGTTGGTCGAGAGATTCGCGTGGCTGGGAGACCTGCGGGAGAGCGGCGGCGAGTGGGACTCGACGATAGTCTTGGACTGGACCCACAAAGCCTGCTGGATAGGCGACTACGAGCGTCCGACGTTGTTCGTGCTGCCGCCGGGTGTCTCCGGGACGAATCGCTGGACAGTTCTGAGCGGGCTCTTCGTCAGCCGTCGCGACGCGAACCGCTGGCTCACGAGAATCCGCCGTCGAGGCGTGGCTGCTGCTCAGGTCGTCCCGATTCGCGTAACCGGCGCGGTGCTCAGCCGCGCGATCCGACCATCGTAGATCGAGACCAGAGGCTGCTCACCTTCGCGACGGACCTCCGCCGGGGGTAGAATCTTGGGTGTCCTCTCGGTCAATGGCTGAAATGCGGAGGCCTCAAGATGTCCCGCGTCCGCTTCTTGCTCCTGCTCGTTCCTCCCATCGTCCTCGCCGGCTGTAGCCGCGTAGATCGTCTCCCGACAACCCCCGCATCCAATGGCGTCCAACTCGATCGCTCAGCGTCGGACCTCGACGCGCAGGGCCTCGGGAGCTTCTATCCGATGGCCGTCGGGAATCGCTGGAGGTATGCCGGCTTCCAGACGAAGGTGTTCATCTCATTCAACGGTGACACGACCGCCCGGAAGTACGGCGAGGGCAAGACCGAAGTCGTGCAAGTCCGCTTCGAGCAGATGGGCGGCCGCACCTACATGCGCGAGGAGATCGGCATCCCCGACACGGTACTGCTCGGTGGAGGTGTTCGCTGGCGGCGAGAGGACCGCACCGGGCTGTACGAGTTGGGCACGACTCCTCCCGACGCACCACCGTTCAGCGAGACGCGGCTCCTCGCGTATCCCCTCCACGTCGGTACGAAATGGGCAATGGTTGAATCTTCGCGGCTCAAGATCACCGCGACCGTCGAGGGCATGGACGTGCTCAACCTGCCGGCCGGCCGCTTTCCTGCGTGGAGAATCCATGTCTCCGGCGGAACACCCGAATACACCGTCTGGTATGGACGCGCAGGCTACCTCGCGTTGAAGCAGCACCTCGACACTGGCCCGCCTCCGGACGCGCGCCACATTCGGATCATCTCCGACCGCGTCGATTCGCTGACCAGCCTCGTGCTCGTGAGGCCGAGGCCGTAGGGGACGAAGAAGCTCCGCTGATCGCGAGGACCAACGGGCTCGTGGTGTGGACTCTTGTGCGACGATCTACGCGGGTATGGCACGTCCTCTGGTGCACCGCCGTGTGCGCCATCTCGATCGCCGCGGCGTCCTATGCGAATCCGCGATGCGACCGCACCCTGTGCTACTTCTGCGGCAACGACAACGGCGTGCAGTGGCGGATCTACGATCCGACGGCCGGCATCGACACCCTGCTCTTGTCGCTTCCCGGAGAGGCATCCGTTCGCTGGGACTCTTCGCGCACCCACGCCGAGTACTGCGTCGGCGGCGATCTCTTCGAGGTGGCGTGGAGGCTCGGAGCGCACCCGAAACGGATCGCGCGCCTGCCTCATCTGCCAGCTATCGAGGACTGGTGGTTCAATCCCGACAGCTTGCGCTGGCAGGTCTGGACCATGGAGCCACTCGCCGAGACCCCGACCCGGCCCGCGTATCGCGACTGCGATTGTGAACTCTGGCAGTCCTCGCGCAACGGGGAGAGGTGGCATCGAATGATCGCCGACACGGTGGATTGCGCGGCCTGGTTCGAGGGCAGCCCCCCGCCGCCCGTGCCGCCGCGCATTGCCGCGCTTCGCGCCCGAGGCGTGCCGATGGTGACCTCGGCCGACCTCACCGACGACCTCTCGCCGGAGTCCCCCGGCGCCGAATGGATTGGTTCGTCCTCGGATTCGTGCGAGTTCCCGCTCTACTACGTACCGTCACGCTCAGTGAAGGGGCGTGGGATCTCGTTCCGATACGGCGACGCCGCGCCCGAGCCCGACCGTGCGGTGCAGCCTGTCCACTGGGTCGATCGCGACCATGGTGCGCGCGTGCTGCTGTGCGGGCCGGATTCGTGCCCGAGCGAGATCACGGGTGTGACGATCAGCGAGGAATGCGGGCTGCTGCTCGTCTGCGACTATCACACGACACGGCTCATCGACGTTGCGACCGGCCACGATGTGCGCCTTGCAGGGAGCGCGGCGGGGCTCCGGCACGACGGCCTCCTACTCGGGATCGATGCGTTCTGGGGACCGGTGCTCGCCCGATGATGCTGGTGGCGATTCATCCTCATCCCGGTCGGCGCAGCCGACGATCAGGGGCGGCGCTGCTGCTGCGCCGAGGCGTGTTGAAGATGTCAAGTTCAGAACATCGCTTGCACGCCGCTCCTGCAGAGATCTTGGGGCGACGCGGCTCCCCGGTCATTGCCGTACGCGGAGTTGAAGTGGATCAGCAACGTCGAGGGCCGGCGCTACGAGGGGCCTCAGGGCCTGCCCGGAAAGCCTTCTCGCCCGTCCCGGATGATGTGCAATCGCGATGTGCAATCCGTGGCGCTGGATGCACCCTGGCACGCCGGCACACCTAAACCAACGACTTTCTGGGCGCGCGATCGTCTCGAAGGAACTCTTGGGGTCGGGGCTGTGCCAGTGTGCCACCCCCGTCAGGCGGCTGCTGCGGCCCTCCGCGTGATGCCCTCCCAGCCTCGGCGGCGTCCGTCGTCCGTTCGACGCTGCTTCCGCTCACGGCCCCACGCGGTGAGGGCTCGCCGAATGGCGGCTTCATCGAAGTCGGGAAGCTGGAATCTGAGCATGTCCTCTTTCCAGTCCTTCTCGATCTGCTTCGTGGCAACGAACCCGCCCTCGGCTGCGACATACCAGCGTTCCAGGAACTGCTCAATGTCGTCGCCTTCAGCTCGGTAGTCCTCGGCTGCCCGCCGGACCGCCCTTGGCCGGTCCGCGATTCCCCTCTTCTGGAACATCAGGCATCCTTCGACGGCCCATGCGAGGACGGCGCGACGGACTTCGGGATCGGCCTTGACGCGGTCACGGATCGTCTCGTCCTCGACGGCTGTCCTCTGATCGAACGGCAGAACTCGCAGTCGCCGCCACATGCCAGTATCGTTTCTGCGTACCATCGGCCTATCGTTGGCCGCCAACCAGACCTTCCAGACTGGCGTTGCGCGGTACGTGTTCTTGTAGAGCTCGCGAATCGGCTTCACGGCGCCAGAGACCATGTTCTTGATCGTCGCCACGTTGAACGTCACCCCTGGCGGGAATTCCTCCGAGATGACCATCCGGCTCATGATGTGTCGGTGCATGTCTCGCTTACCTACGAACGAGTACTCGCTCGCGGTGAACAGCTCGTCGTCCGCGATGCTCGCGTAGCCGTTCTCGTCGCCCTGAAAGCCACCGAGGGCGCTTGCCACCGCCCACAAGAAGGTCGTCTTGCCGGTGCCGCCTTCTCCAAACAGGAACGGGAGCACGTCCTTGTTCGTCAGACCCGTGAACGTGTAGCCGACGAGGCGCTGAAGATACTCGCGCAGGTCGGAGTCCGGTACCTTCTCCGAGAGGAACTTGTCCCAGAGGCTCGACCGTACTTCCGGATTGAACTCCAGGTCGACCATCTTGGTGAGCAGGTCGTCCCGCAGATGCTCGCGGAGCGTGCCCGTCTTCAAGTCGATCGTTCCGTTAGAAACGTTCAGCAACCAGGGATCGCGGTCCAGTTGCGACTGGTCCACGATCACATTGCGGGCGTGGGCCGCAGCACTCTTCAGTGTGGCCTCGATGCCGGCGACAGAACTCGACGACTTGAAATGGGCCATCAGTGCCTTTGCCAGCCTATCGGTCTTCGCCTTCTCGGCTCGCTCCTTGAACTTGAGCGCGATCTCGCCCGCCATGTAGTTCACGGCCTGCGTCGTGTCAGGCTTCCAGTACTTGCCATTCCAGAGGAACCATTGCTTTCGGCCGTGGACGTATCGGACCTGGTGGCCGTGGAAGTGTGCGAACATCTGGCCGTTCCCCCTCTCCGTCAGGGGGAAGTATCCGTTCGCGGATGTCTCCTCCTCGGCGGCCAGCTCTTGCGCGAACTGTTTCTTGAGCTGCTCCACGAGTTCGGGGGGCAACTGATCTAAGGTCGAGATGCGGAGCGGTGCACCTGCCGCGGCCTTCTTCGCGTGTGCCCGGCTACGCACCGGCGACTTCCGCTTCCTTGCTTTACGCGGCACGGTTCTTCTCCTCGCTGGATTCGACAGGCTCCGGGTTGAGCCTCCTGACGGCCTCGTGCCACGTCTCGCCAGCCCGCAGTTCAAACGGGTACCACTTGCCGGCGACGACGATAGCTCGCTTTGTTCGGTACGGCTCTTCGTCTTGAAGTTCTCTGATGACCGCGTGGACGAGGCGCTTGAAGGATTCATCGTTCTCCACGATCGCGGCGAACTTTCTCCGGATCCGTTCCGCCTTCGTCTCACGTTTCTTCACGGTCATTACATCCTCCAGCCACGATTACCGAACGCCCCGGGCTCAGGCCGTCAGCCCCCGAATCAAGTGATCGGCCAACGGCTTGCCCAACCTGAGCGGCAAGAATTTCCTTGATCCGACACGACGAATTGACGATACTGTTCATGTGTCTGACGCCAAGTTCCAGCGCGCCCAGAGTCGCAAAGATCACAGGACCACGACCGTGAGCCTGCCCCGAGAGCTGCATGAGCGCCTCGCCATGCTCGCCCTTCGCAGGCGGGCCGCGATGACCGAGGTCATACGGCAGGCGATCGCGGAGTTCCTGGACCGCGCCGAGGCACAGAGCACCAAGAAGAAGTCGAGCCGTTGAAGCGCAGGGACGCGCCTGCCGAAAACATCTTCGAAGAACATCGAAAGGGGCAGCCGTGCGGACGATTGGCCACGTATACAAGCGGGGCTCGGTCTGGTACATCCGCTTCACCCATCGCGGCTTCGAGCACCGCGAGTCCTCGGGCTCGTCTGATCGCAAGGTCGCCGCATCTCTCCTCAAGCGCCGGATCGCGGAGGTCATCGAGGGCCGCATCATCGGCCCGCAGGCCGACCGGGTCACTTTCGACGATCTGGCGAAGCTGATCGAGCAGGATTACAAGACCAACGAGCGCCGAAGCACGGTGGACATGCTCGGTCGTGTCGCTCACCTACGCGAGAGCTTCGGCAAGATGCGCGCGGTGGACATCACCCACCGGATGTTGCTCACGTACGTCGAGAAGCGCCAGAAGGAGGAGGCCGCTTCAGCGACGATCCGCTACGAGATCGTCATCCTCGGTCGCATGTTCTCTCTCGCGATCAAGGCGAACATGCTGACGACGAAGCCGCCGCTCCCGACGATCAGGGTGCGGAACACGAGAGCCGGCTTCTTCGAGCCCGACGAGATCGCCCGCGTCCTCGCTGCTCTTCCCGAGGACCTCCGGCCCGCGATCGAGTTCGCGTACATCACGGGCTGGCGGATCGGCGAGATCCGCGCGCTCAAGTGGTCCAACGTGGACGTGGCCGGCTGCGTGATGCGGCTCGATCCCGGCACCACGAAGAACGACGAGGGCCGGACATTCCCGTTCAAGAAGCACCCTCGCTTGGGGGCGCTGATCGTCGTGCAGATGGAGCGTACAGTCGCTCTCCAGCGCCAACGAGGGCGGATCATCCCATGGGTCTTCTGGCGCGACGGCGAGCAGATCGGCGAGTTCAAGCGGACATGGGCCAGCGCCTGCAAGGAGGCGAAGGTCCCCGGCAAGCTCGTTCACGATCTGCGACGGACGGCGGTGCGGAACCTCGTGAGGGCCGGCGTGCCCGAGAGGGTCGCCATGCAGCTCACAGGACACCGGACGCGGGCGATCTTCGACCGCTACGACATCGTGTCCGAGGCCGACCTCAGCGCAGCCGTCGAGAAGCTGGCGGACCAGAGTTGACGACCGTTGCCGCTCACATCACGGCACAGCGACCGATCCCGATCCCATAAGTTGGCGCGCCCTGGAGGATTTGAACCCCCAACCTTCTGATCCGTAGTCAGATGCTCTATCCAATTGAGCTAAGGGCGCGCCTCGAACGTCGAAACGATACTGGCGGAGAGGAGAGGATTCGAACCTCCGGACCGGTTTTACCCGATCAACCGCTTAGCAGGCGGCTGCCTTCAGCCACTCGGCCACCTCTCCGAAGCGATTTTGGCGGAGGGAGTAGGATTCGAACCCACGGAGCTTTCGCTCTCCGGTTTTCAAGACCGGCGCCTTAAACCACTCGGCCATCCCTCCGCGCCGTGTGGCACAAGGCGTTACGCTTCGTGCTTCTTTTCGTGGGTGACCAAATTAGGGACCAGTCGTCCCACTTTGACTGCCTCCGCCTGAACGTGGATGTCGCCCAACCGTCCGTACCGCTGCGTGGTGACGATGGTTGAGTGACCCAGAATCTCTTGGAGGGCAGCCAAGCTACCACCCCGCTCCAACCAGCGGCAAGCGAAGGTGTGCCGCAGCTGATGGACGTGGAAAACCACGCCCGACAGCTTGCTCACCTGCCGGTTGAAGGCTCCGTGCGAGGACAGAGGAACGAACCTGCCCACGTGCCTACGGAACTCCTCCGGCAGGGGAACTCGGCGCACTTTCCCGCTCTTGGTCTGGTGAACCAGGAGGAGACCACTGTGGACGTCCGAACCTTGCGCCCGTTTGGCCTCGCTCCATCGCAGGCCAGTCGAGGCCAGGAAGCGGCAGATGAAACCGTAGGGCTCTTCGATCGAACAGACGGCCACGAGCTGTTCATCGCTGAGGCGGTCCGGCGGGCGCTCCTGAATCCGAGGCAGAATCTTGCGCGGGAAAACTGACCGTTCGACCAGCCCAGATTCTTCGCACCAGTTCAACAGGCACCGCAGATCGGAAAGCACGTGGCGGGTGGTCTGCAAACTCCGCCCCTTCTTTTTGAGCCAGAGTAGATACGCCCGGCAGTCATCACCTGACACGTTGGAAAGGATGACGTGACCCATGAACGGCAGCAGGTAGTCTTTGACGCGCTGGGTAGCTAGGCTTGGGTCTTGTCGGTGAACCGGAACGTAGGACTCCAGCCACTGACGAGCGGTGTCCTCGACGGTGACCAACGACGGTATGCGTTCTTTCAAAGAGCGAAGGCGCTGACAGGCGAGCTCGTAGTTGGTTCCGAGACTACGCCGGGTCAAACGTCCCTTAACCATCCGGCGGAAGTAATAGAACCGCCCTTTGCGAACCATGTTCCTTGGAAGTTTAGGCATTACGCCTCCCTTCAAGGAACCGATCCACATCCTGTGGCCGGTAGCGTACCAGTCGCCCTAGGCGGACGGAAGGCAGCCGCAAACGGCGCAGCGTGCGAGGTGATACCTTCAGTAACGCGCAGACTTCTTTAGAAGTAAGGAGACTGTCCACTCTACGGAGGGAACCGTGTCAGTTCTGCCACCCTGGCCACCCAAGACGCAGCTCGACGTATCGTTTTACGCGCTTCTCGTAACGGCCGCGTCCTTGATCGTCAACGCCGTGACACTCCTTTTGGCTGAAATGCGCCGTCAGGAACGAATTTCGATCTGGACCAACTTCAACCACAAAGCGAATCGCGAGCAGCTTTCGCTCCTCGACGTTCAAAATATCCTCGGCAACTACCCGAACATCGCCACAGGAGACCGCTGCCTTCGAATCACGGTGGGGTATTCCGGTCCACACTCCATGGAGATTTTCCGCGTCTTGTGCGTTCGTGCTTTTCTCCCTCCTTTCCCGGTCAAAGGCCAGGTCGTCGCAGTTCTCCGAAACAGTCAGAAGATCAGTTACCTCGTGCCTCCAATTGAAGTCGTGCTAGGTGAGGTTGTCGGAATCGTTGTTGAACTCCAAGGCGGCGGCAAAAAGATGAAAAACGTCCAGTGGCGGACTCGTCTCGGACGCTGGTGGTTCTACAAGAAACAGTCGAGGAAGAAGAAGTAGGGATGTGGAAAACTCAGTCTCGACGGAATCCTAAGCACATGCTTTACTGAATCCATGCGTAGCAGAGCACCACAACTACATTTCTCTGGCATGACTCGTTCGTGCCCGGAGACCGGCGGCGGCTGCTAACGCCGTCGATCTTCGATTTCTGTGACGGTCGGCGGATCCATGCTTGCCGCCGACTATCGGAGCAATCCCGTCGTGGGGTCATCGGGCAATCGACGTTAAAGATTCCCGTAGCGAACGCCTAAGCCAGACTCGGCATACCGGCTAAGCAACAACCCTGGCCTGCCCGCGCAGTTGCAACCGCTGGCAGTCTCAACGAACCGCTCAACTTGAATCCGTCGCCAGGTCGGACAGAGCGTGCTTTTACTTACATATCAATGGGGGACTATAGGGGGCGACAGCCTAGCCTCCTCAGCTCCCGGCTAAGTATGTCTTTGATCGATCCACAAGTTAGGGAACATCCAAAACGACAAAGCGATGCCGAGAGAATAGAGCGACACATCTTGGATCTAGCCGAAACATCAATCGATCAAACGCAACAAGGCTATCGCCAAGTCGATGAAACGAGCGCGATCGGCCTCCGGGAACAGTCCGGCTGTGGATAACGTTCCCTCGACGGGCACCCGGTACTTGCTATACTCAATTACAGATGTCCACAGGTGAGAACCTAGGCTACACGCCTTGAAGTTCCGCCCGTAACCCCGGCCTTCGTTCCTCTCCGGCCCAAAGTCTCTGGCCAACAGCTATAACGCCCCGCTACCGCTCGCAGATCCTTTGGGCCGCAGCGTACCCGCCGGCCGATCGCGCTGAACTCTACCCACTGAAACGAAGACACTATGCCCACAGAGGAAGAACTGGATGCACATGCTGATGCCGATCAGGCAGCAGCGGAGGGTGATGCCCGAGCTATGGCCGAAGCCGAAGCTGAGGCTCAATACGAACGCGACCAGGAGGCCGCAGTGGACGCGGAAGCTGCCGCTCAACAAGGTCCAGAAGAACAACCAGAATAACTAACGCCCCATGATCCCATCCAAGAACAACGAAGGTGGAGAGGCGCTTGCTGACAACATCATCTTTATGAACGGCTACAAACAGGGATTCAATGAAGGCCGCAACTCCATACTCCGGTGGGTGAGGGAGGGAATTGCTCCGATCCGAAAAGAAGAAAGCATGGAGGCTCACGCTGCTGGATTAAAACAAGAGGCATGGAACGAAGGTTTCAACGCTGCCCTCGATTCCCTCACCACCTTCCTCGATTCCCTAGAGAAGAACGGGGAAGCAATGGCGGTGGGAGTACAACACGCAGCGGCCGCACAGCAGCCTTCGCTATCGGATGCCCGCTGAAGTTGGCGCCGAGGCCACTGCAGTTCGTAATGCAGTTTACCGAAAGACGTTCAGATTGTTTCCTTATAAAATTATGTCCCCACGCCATGAGTAAGCACGTCATCCAGCCCCACTCCATCAACTAACACGAGAACCCCACCGCCTTCTTAAATCAGTTACTAGTGGTTATTCGCTACCGCGAACCATACTAGGAACAGAATGCCGATGATGAAGGACAGCCAGCTCATCGCATATGTCCACATCCATAATCCCTCCATTGGCTTCTCATCTACCCCACGAACCATCCGCAGCCACATGGAGGACTGAGCCTGGAGTCCAAGTAACCCAGCAGTGATCGTTATGACAAAGCTGATCCAGCACGCATTCAGCATCCACAGCAGAACTGGGTGTTGGGGCACCAAGTGTTCGCGGAACGCGATCGAAAGCCCCAGGGAGCCTGTAGCTAGGGTGATCAACCGCTCTTCGTAGCGCTTCCATGCGTCACGCCCCATTGCGTGAATAACTCTGGCCGAATCCTCCGACATCGCCATCCTTAACCTCCGTGGTTGATACCGGTACCTCCACAGCAAGAAGCCCATCGAGTGGGCGCGCTGTCAACACTGCGGGTCGGACAGAGTCGAGATGATCACGAAGATCTAGCTGACTGACACCGTCCTGCCAGTGAAAGGAGGGTCACTCATGGACCCCAGACTGGTAGCCCTGATCGAAGAACGGGAAACGCGGATCGCGCGCCTGACAGCGGAACTGAAGCAAGAGAAGAAGGCACTGCGAAAGCTCAAGGCGGCCGCTGAACTCAAACCCCCTTACTAACTAACGCAACAACGATGTTCTCTCTTATCGAAATCCTCATCCAAGTCGTAACGGATGGGGTGGAGACAATCCTTGGCACGCCGGACGAAGAAAGATAAGCAACCTTGGCTCACATTCGGTTACCTCTTCGACCATATCTACGGCACGAAGAAGAAGCCGAAGAAGAGGAAGAAGTGAAGTGACTCGGCGTTCGGAGGTACAGCTCCGTACTGGCCCCCGTTCTCTAGCTCACGCCTATCGTTTACTAACTCACTAAGTACTCGAATCTATGAAGACCATCACGCTGGACGGGGAAGAATACGTTCCCAAGTCCGCAATCAAAGCGGCCGGAAACCCGGCCAAAACAAAGAGGGGCATGAAATACGTCATTTGTCGAACGTACAGCGCCGGAGTGTTTGCCGGATACCTTGAGTCCCGAAAGGGTCAGGAAGCCGTGCTCCAAGAATCGCGCCGAATCTGGTACTGGAAAGGTGCGGCTTCTCTCTCAGAGTTGGCTGTTGAAGGACCGAACGCGCCCAGAGAGTGCAAGTTTGCCGTTCCGGTCAACGATCACGAGGTAATACAGGTGATTGAGATCATTCCCTGTACCAAGAAAGCCCAGGAATCTATCCAGTCGGTACCAGTATGGACAGTAAACTGATCGGTTCCGGTTCCGGTTCCGGTGACGGTTCCGGTTCCGGTTCCGGTTTCGGTGACGGTTCCGGTTCCGGTACCAGCTAAATACCAATAAACCGCCCTGATCCTTTTGTAAGTTCCGACGAGAAACCTATAGAGCTGGAGCCTCGTCTTGCGCCCCTACAGTCTCGGATCGCGCTGCTGGGTGGCTGGTCTCTATGGGCAACTACGAACGACCATTAGGACGTTAGGAGGGCCTGACCAGCCAATTGGCAGCACGACCGCTCGTCTTCGGAGCGCAAGACTCAGCCAGTGTTGCTTTCATCTCCGTCGCCGTAGGGCTTTCAAGTATATCGCCGCTGCTCGGCGTCAAGACGCTTGGTTCGGCGGGGACTCGGCCAGAAGGAAGTGGTGTAAGTCAATCAGCGCAGGCTGATGTCATAAGGCTCCGTCACTTCCCTGGTCAAGCCCCGCGCCGAACCGCTTCAAGGTTGTTTCCGCTGGTTGTCCTGGCACAGCGCTAGTGGCGTGGGGATTCGTCCCCAGGGGCCGCAACGACAGCGTGGTGAGGGAGTCGTTGTACTCACCGCCAGGACTGCCCGCGGAACTCCACCTTGACTTCGCCTCGACACGGCCCCTTTGGAACTCGCCTACGGCGGGCCGGAGCTGGGGTCTTTGAACTAACCCGGCCAGAAAGGATCAACGATATGGACTTGAATAAAGTCACGTTGATCGGAAACATGGTGCGCGACCCGGAGTCGAGGGTCGCAGGAAACCAGACGCTCACGCGTTTCAGCCTCGCCACAAACTACGCATGGCAGGATGTGGAGACGAAGGCGAAGAAGGAGTCCGTGGACTTCCACGACGTCGTTGCCTGGGGGAAGCTAGGCGAGATTATCCAGCAGTACGTGAAGAAAGGCTCGAAACTCTACGTCGAGGGCCGGCTCCACAAGCGGGTGTACACGACGCACGATGGCCAGCGCCGCAGCAGCACTGAAATCGTGGCTAACAACATGATTATGCTCGGCCACCGACCTGCTCAGACGAAGCAGGAAGTCTCCACTGCCAACGCTAAGCTGATTCGCGAAGATGTCGACATTGAGGAGGTGGACGAATGACCATCACCTGTCCACGCTCAACAGTGCATACGGTCTTCAAGCGTGTCGTGACCGTTCAGGGTCCGACATTCGCCCTGCTGGATCGACATGGTGACGTTTTGCAATACGAAGACTGTGGCACATTCCGCCAAATCCATTCGACCAGTGACGTACGCTGCGCTTCTTGCGGAGAGAAGCCGGTCATCAACATCACTAAGTAACTCCGCGCCCCTGGGGGCCGGGCCAAAGGCCCCCAAACTCCATGAAACTCGCCCCAAATCACGCGGTGCGCTGGGCCAGCGAAGTTCTTTTAGAGATGGGCTACCTGCACCGCTTGTGGAAACACCGCGGCCCAACCGGCCCTCCTCGGGTGCAATGGCATCGAGCGCCTTCACGCCGACGCGATCGCCACTGCGTGCTGGCGCGACATGCTGGACCGCTTTCACAAAGGACATCGCGTGGCGACGCCTGTGGAGGCGTGGGGCATCCAGCACCCTGCCTCGGGCCTCGCCCGCAGGACGGGCGTGGCGCTGCTGGGGCTCCTGACCGCTCACGAGGCTCCCGTCGGTCTCGTCGCCCTCGGCCCACCGGCAGGAAGAGCGGAGTACACGAGCCTCGAGCTCGAGGTGATCGAAGCCTCGCTCGCGGCCGCCGGGCTCGCGCTGCACACCGCTCATCTGAACAGCGTGGCGGCCAAGACGAGTCTCATCCTACGCCAAGCGAGCGAGGACTTTCGCGAGCTGAACCGGATGAAGCAAGAGCAGCTTCACGAGCAGAACCGCGCTCTCGAAGCAAGCCACCTCGAAATGTCGAGAGAGCTCGAGGCGGCGGGGAGCCTTCAGCGCACCATCATTCCACCTGGTCCGGCGCGCATCCCTGGGTTCGACAGTGCGTGGGCGTTCCATCCCATTGGCGACGCCTCGGGTGACGTGTTCGGAGTGTTCCCGCTCGACGAGCGGCACGTCGGAGTGTTTCTCGTCGACGTTGCCGGCCATGGCACGGCTGCGGCCATGTTGTCGTTCGCGATTTCTCGGCTGCTGTACCCCATGCCGGGCCAGGACAGCCTCGTCAAGCGTCGCCTCCGGAAGCCTCCTTATTACGAGATCGTCCCGCCCATTCAGGTCTTGAAGAAACTCCGGAGCTGGTTCGAGGGAGACATGACGAACCGAACCCATTTCACGCTGATCTACGCGGTGCTCGATGCGGAGTCCGGCGATCTGGAATGGGTCTCGGCGGGACATCTGCCACCGATCTTCGCGCGCGCCGACGAATGCTTCCGTTATCAACAGCAATCCGCCCAGACTCCCATTGGCCTGCCGATCGCCCCGCAAGGCGACAAGGGTTCCAATCGGGCCACGCTCGCCCCGGGTGAGCGCGTGTTCTTCTACTCGGACGGCCTCGTCGACATCCGCGACGAGAAGGGTCTGTGGTTGCCGGATTCCTCGCTCGAAGGCGCGATCACGCGGACGGGTCGGCTGCCGATCCGGCTCTCCGTGGAACGGGTGATCGAGCGCCTGGAGCAGCGTGCCGGTCGCAGGCCGTTCGAGGACGACGTGACGCTGGTGGCACTCGAAAGGCGGCGAGGCGCCAACGGTCACTGAAGGGGGGAAGGTCCCCCCTTCCGTCGGGGAGCCGACGAAGGGGCGCCTACGCGATCGGCGGTGGGCCAAATGAGCCTGCACAGGCGCCCCGAGTCGGCCGACAACTACCGGGCCCGCGCACAGCGCCCGAGTCACGGCAACCGTCTGGCACGCGCGGGCGGCGACCTCGAAAAGAGTGACGCATGCCAAAACGGGCCGCATCCCATCCGTCGGCGCCTGACTTCAGGACGCTGTTCGAGTCGGTACCGGGCCTGTATCTCGTCCTCACGCCCGATCTCACCATCGTTGGGGCCAGTGACGCGTACTTGAATGCGACCATGACCCGGCGCCAGGAGATCGTCGGCCGGGGTCTGTTCGAGGTGTTCCCGGACAACCCCGACGATCCGAACGCCACGGGTGTCGCGAATCTTCGAGCCTCGCTCGAGCGCGTCCTCACGCACCGGTGCCCCGACGCGATGGCGGTGCAGAAATACGACGTCCGTCGACCCGAATCCCAAGGCGGCGGCTTTCAGGAACGCTACTGGAGCCGGTGAACTCTCCCGTCTTTGGTGAGCGTGGCGAGGTTGCCTACATCATCCACCGCGTCGAGGACGTCACGGACTTCGTGCACCTCAAGCAACACGGTCGAGAGCAGCACCAGCGCGCCGAGGAGCTGGAGCAGCGCGCCGAGAGGATGGAAGCCGAAATCTATCGTCGGGCGCAGGAGATCCAGGATCGCGAGCGAGCGCTGAGCGACGCGCACCGCGCCTTGCGGCTCTCGCACGAGCAGCTCAAGGCCACTCAGCTCCAGCTCGTCCAGTCGGCCCGGCTCGAGACCATCGGCCGCCTCGCGGCCGGGATCGCGCACGAGGTCAAGAACCCGCTCGCCATCATGCTCGCGGGACTTCAATATCTCGAGAAGAAGCTCCCCCAGGACGAGGCCACTCTGCGGGACATCTTCAAGGACCTGCAGGCCGCGGTGTGGCGCGCGAACAGCGTGATCGGAGAGCTGTTGAGCTTCGCGGCCTCGACTGAGCTGCGGCTCGAGGAGGCGGACGTCGACGAGGTGGTGACGGCGGCGATCCAGCTCGTGCGTCACGCGCTCCAGCGCCAGCGTGTTCAATTGAAGCGCGAGCAGGGCGGCGAGCTGCCGCGGTTGCGGCTCGATCGCGCGAAGATCGAGCAGGTGCTCGTCAACCTGATGATCAACTCGATCGACGCGATGCCCGAGAACGGCACGCTGACGGTGCGCACGTCGCTGCGCCAGCTCGCCAAGGCAGGCCCCGACGTGGGCTACCGACAAACGGACATGTTCCGGGTCGGCCAGACGGTCGTGGTGATCGAGATCGAGGACAGCGGCACCGGAATACCGGCCGACAAGTTGGAGAAGATCTTCGATCCGTTCTTCACCACCAAGGCCCCAGGCAAGGGCACCGGCTTGGGGCTCGCCGTGAGTCGGACGATCGTCGACCTGCACCGTGGCTCCGTTCGGCTCGAGAACCGAGCGGAGGGCGGTGCGCGGGCGATCCTCATGCTCAAACCGGCGGCATCCTCCGCCGGCCGCGAGGAGCCGAAGCCGGAAGCGGCCGCCTGACGCGCGATCCACCTCCAGAAAGCTCGAAAGCCCCAGGGTGGCCCGGGGCTCCGAGTCGGGGGGTGCAGTCGCTCTCTTTAGGCCGGGCTGCGGTCCCTCCCCTGCGCGAGGGAACGCGGTCGCCCTGTTGGGCAGCGCGTGATACGCGGGTGTGGGGCAATCGCTGTGCCCTCGATCGCGGGAGCGACCCACTCCATTGCAGCGCAACACGCTCCCCGCTCGAATATCAGCCACGGCGCCTCGAATACAGTTCGATGGAGCGGATAAATGTCGTTCCGTCCGACAGCGTAAACTCACCCAGATGGGGTGAATCGATCCGATCTCGAGAGGCGTCGAGTGGTGATCGAGGCGCCGGGCCAACCCTAGAACAGCGTGGAATGGTCGAGCCGTCCCAGCCGCCGCGCGCGGCGTTCGAGGGCCCCGAACGCCCACACCGAGACCAGCGCCAGCGCCAGGGTCGACAGCGCGAGCGCCCCGAGCAACCGGGCGTCGGACCACGACGCAAGCAGTGCGCTCGCCGAGCGCCCGAGCAGGAAGCGCCGGAGCGCCTCGTACCAGTAGGTGAAGGGGAGCGCGAGCGACAGCTCCCGCAGCCCGTGCGGCAGCAGGTCGATGGGGAAGATCACGCCGCACAGCAGGAACAGCGCGACGCCGATGCCTTCGTTCAGATTGATCGCCGCGCGCGGCAGGACCAGCGCCCAGCCGGCGATCACGAACCCCGCGAACAGGGTGGCGACGAGCCCGATCGCGAACGCCACGAGGAACCATCCGGGCTTGATCAGGCTCGGATCCCAATGCACGCCCAGCACCGTCCACCCCAGGGTGAGCACCAGCACCACGCTCACCGTCGCGAGCCCGAACTTCGTCGCCGAGCGGCCGGTCAAGTAATTCAGGATTCCGACCGGCGAGGCGTATACGTAGCGCAGCGTCTCATATTCCTCGCGCTCTTCGACGATGATCCAGCCCATGCCGATCAAGACGCGCACGACGTATTCATGGAACGCATTGGCGACGTAGAACGCGGCAAATGCTTCGGGACGCGCGCCGTGCCCGGCCACGCTCCAGTACATACCCGCCAGGATCAGCGCCGTGCCCACGGGGCGCAGAATGGCGTAGACGATGAACGTCAGCGGGTCCGCCCAGTTCGACTCGATCTGCCAGCCGAGCCACGCGGCCAGCTTTACGCGCGCCGCGAGCGCTCTCACTGCCACCTCTGGGTGAGCCGGCCTTCGCGCTTGGAGAGGTTCTCGAGATACGCGAGCGACGCTCGCGCCGTCACCAGGAACACCACCGCGAGCCCGGCGACCAGCCCGATCTCCACCGACACGGGGAGCAGCCCGTGCGCCGCCTTGCCGACGAGCACCTGGCGCATGGCGTCGAGCCCGAGACCGAGCGGGATCAGGCCGGCCGCCACCGCGCCGAGCGCTCCCAGGGTGCGGATCGGGAAGTAGAGGCCGGACAGGAAATAGACCGGCTCCTGCATTGCGTTGCACAGGTGCCATGCCTCGCGACCGTAGAGCAGGAACAGCGACGACAGCGTCATCCCGAGCGCGTACAGCGCCACCATCGTCGTCACGAACACGACGATCAGCGGCAGCGGCGACACGGCGCTCACCCGCACGCCCAGCACGCCGAAGCCCATGGCGATCGAGAACACCGTCCGCACGGTGGTCATCAGCGCCCCGCCGAGCGCCATGCCGGTGAGGATCGCCATGCGCGAGCAGGGCGCCGCGAAATAGAGCTGCAGCTGCCCCTGCTGCTTCTCCCAATAGAGCTGGGCGCCCATGCCCCACAGCACGTTGATCCAGTAGATCGACAGGATCCCGCCGAGCACGGCCAGCGTCTCGTAGGACTTGGGTGCACCGAGCCCGCGGTAGAGCAGTACGAACGCGCACATGCCGAGCGCCGGCAGCACGGCGTCGCTCACGATCCACGCGGGCTCCCGGATCGAGCCGACGACGCGCACGTACGCGCGCGCCAGCGTGGCCCGCGTGTTCAGCGCCAGGGTGCTCGGGGCGGGGCTCACGCGCTCCCCTCCGAATCTTCGATCCCCCGCCCGACGATCGCGATGAACGCGTCCTCGAGCGAGGTCTCTCGCGTCGCCATCTGCTCGATCCGGAACCCGCGGGCCTCCAGCGCATGCAGCACGTCCACCAGCGCCCGCCCGGGCGGCAGCCGGAACTTGAGCGTGCGCGTGCCGTGTTCCGGATGCGGCGCCCCCCACGCCACGCGCACCCCCTCGAGCTCCGGCGCCTCGGGCAGATCGCTCGGGCCCTGCACCTCGAGCTCGACGTGCTGCCCGCCCTGCACCGAGCGCCTGAGCGCCGCCGGGCGGTCGCAGGCCAACACCCGGCCCCGGTCGATGACGGCGATGCGATCGCACAGCTCGTCCGCCTCGGCCATGTAGTGCGTCGTCAAGAGAACGGTGCGGCCGGGTCGCTCCCTCACCCACTCGGCGATGAACCCGCGCAGGCGGCGCGCGGCGTTGACGTCCATCCCCAGCGTCGGCTCGTCGAGGAACAACACCTCGGGATCGCTCACGAATCCACGGGCGAAGTTCATTCGCTGCCGCTGCCCGGTGGACAGCCGGTTGATGCGCGAGCCCGCGAACTCCTTGAGGTCCGCCACGTCGATCAAGCGCTCGATCCGCGCACGAGCCTCCGCCGTGGGCACGCCGTAGAACTGCGAGAACATCCACAGACATTCCCGCACGGTGAGGATGCCGTAGCCGCTGCTCTCGCCCCCGGACACCAGATTGATGCGCCGGCGGACTTCGCCGGCCTCGGCGACGACGTCGTGCCCGGCGACGCGCGCCATACCCCCCGTGGGAAACAGCAGGGTGGTGAGGATCTTGATGCAGGTCGTCTTGCCCGCTCCGTTCGGTCCCAGCAAACCGAACACCTCGCCGCGCTCGATCTTGAGGTCGATCCCCGCCAAGGCAACGACCTCGCCCCCTCCCCGGCCGGCCTTGAAGACGCGGGAGAGCCCCGAGATCTCGACGGCAGGCGCGATGGGCGACGGGGCAGGCATGGGCGCGGCAGGCTAGAGAGCACGTGCAGGCGTGTCAACGCCACGGCTCCCCACGGCCGCGACCACTGTCCGCGGCGTTCAAGTGGGTCCGCAGCTCGCCGCGGACACCCGCGTGCAACTCGAGGTCCGCCGCGTCCGTAGGAATCGGCCATCGCGCCGAGCATCCGACCCCGCTATAGTCCCTCGCTCTCGGTTCAATGCCTGCCTACCCCCCCTTGCCGGAGGATCCTACCGTATGCGACGCCTGTCCCCGTTGCTCGCCGTCTGGTGTCTCGTCTTCGCCGGCGTGGCGCAAGCCGGCGCCAACCTGGCTCGTCTCGGGCACGACGTCACGCCGACGTCTCAGTCGGTTCGGCTCACGCTGGACCCGGCCCATACCGACTTCACGGGCTCGGTGCACATCGAGCTGAAGGCTGCGGCGCGGGCCGATTCGTTCCAGCTCAACTCGCGCGACATCAAGATCGGCACGCTCAAGCTCGCCGGGCCGTCCGGCCCGGTGGCGGCGACGTGGAATCCATCCGCGCTCGAGCGCCTCACGATCCACCCGGCGCAACCGCTCAGTCCCGGCGCGTACACGCTCGACATCGAGTTCTCGCGCCCGTTCGACGAGAAGGCGGTCGGCCTGTATCGGCTCAAGTCGGGCGACGACTGGTACGCGTTCACCCAGTTCGAGGCGAACGACGCGCGCCAGACCTACCCGTGCTGGGACGAGCCCGAGTTCAAGATCCCCTGGACGCTGACGCTCACCGTCCCCAAGGACCAGCTCGTCCTCGCCAATACGCCCGAAGCCTCGCGCACCGACAAGGGAAGCCTGGTCGAGGTGGCGTTCAAGACCTCGCCGCCGATGCCGGCGTATCTGGTGGCGTTCGCGGTCGGGCCGTTCGAGACGACGCCCATCACAGGCATGTCGGTCCCTGGCCGCGTGATCACAGTCAGGGGACAGAAGAGCCTGACGGGTGAGGCCGTACGCATGACGCCGCCCATCATGGCCGAGCTCGAGCGCTACTTCGGACGGCCGTATCCGTTCGAGAAGCTCGATCTGCTGTCGGTGCCGGAATACAACTTCGGCGCCATGGAGAACCCGGGAGCGATCACGTTCGCGGAGCGGCTGCTGCTGCAGGACCCGAAGTCGACGTCCGACGCGCAGCGGCGGCGACTCGCGGCCGTGATCGCGCACGAGATCTCGCACATGTGGTTCGGCGACCTCGTGACGATGAAGTGGTGGGACGATCTGTGGCTGAACGAGTCGTTCGCTTCGTGGATGGGCGACAAGACCACGAACGCCGTCTACCCCGAATACAAGATGCCGATCGAGGAGCTGGCCGGCACGCGCGAGGCCTATGACACCGACGACCACCTCTCGACCCGGGCGATCCGCAAGCCGGTCGACGAGACGGTCAATCTGGAGCAGCTCGCCGATGCGCTCGCCTACCAGAAGGGCCAATGCGTGCTCGGCATGATCGAGCGCTGGATCGGGCCCGAGACCTTCCGCAACGGCGTGCTCGCCTACCTCAAGGCGCACGAATGGGGCAACGCGGAGGGCGCCGATCTGTGGGGAGCGCTGTCCAAAGCGTCCGGGCAGGACCTCAGCTCGGTGATGTCGTCGTTCCTGGACCAGGCCGGCGTCCCGATCGTCACCGTCGAGCCGCTCGCGGACGGCCAGGTGCGGTTGAGCCAACAGCGCTACCTGGTCTACGGCGAGACGGCGCCGTCGGCACCGACGTGGAAGATCCCGGTTGTGATGAAGTTCTCGGACGGTAAGAAGGTGTACACCCAGACGGTGCTGCTGTCCGACCCGGCGATGACCGTCAAGCTCAAGCCAGTCGTGAAGGTGAAGTGGATCCACCCCAACGCGGACGAGCGCGGCTACTACCATTGGAGCGTTTCACCCGAGCTGCTGACGGCGCTCTCCACTCAAGCGCGTCCTCAGCTCGCCGAGCGCGAGCGCGTCGGTCTCGTACACAACATGAGCACGCTGCTCGAGGGCAACATGTTGCACGGCGACGACTACCTGCGCTCGATCTCGGCGTTCGGCGACGACGCCTCCGCCGAGGTCGTCAACGCCGTGCTCGATGGGTTGAGGGGGGTGCGCTACGCGTTCGTCACTGCCGATCTGCGCGACGCGTACGCCGTGTACGTGCGGCGCACGCTGCGGCCGGCGCTCGACCGGTTGGGCCAGACGCCGAAGCCCGGCGAGGGCCCGAGCGTGGCGACGTTGCGGGCGGGCTTGATCCAGCAGCTGGGCGTGTGGGGCCAGGATGGCGAGCTCCGGCGCAAGGGGGCGGAGTGGACGAAGTCGCTGCTCGCGGACCCCGCCTCGGTCGACGCCTCGATCGCCGACGTGGCGCTGCGTCTGGCCGCGACCTCGAACGATACGACGCTCTACTACGAGTGCCGGCGCCGATTCGAAGCGGCGAAGACCCCGAACGATCGCCGCCGCTTCTTGGTGGCGCTATCCGACTTCCACGACCCGGCGCTGGTCGACGAGACTCTCCACTACGCGCTGTCCGGGCCGCTGCGCCCGCAGGAGCTCATGTTCGGCTTCCTGGGCTACGACACCCCCGAGCTGGCCGACAAGGAATGGAAGTGGGCGCAGACGAACTACGACCAGATCAGCGCCAAGATCCCCGCCATGTTCAGGATCTATCTGGTCTACTTTGCGATGGGGTGCACGCGCGACCGGCTCGAGGCGGCGAAGGTATTCTTCTCGAAGCCCGAGCACGCGCCGGCCGGCACCGAGGTGGAGATGGCAAAGCTCAGCGACCGGGTCAACGAGTGCGCCAGCCTGCGCGAGCGCGAAGGTGGCCGGGTGGCGAAGATGCTGACGGAGCTGCAAGCGGCGAAGTAGCCGCCCCCCCGTCGGGGCGGTGGTTCCGAGACGGAACGGGCGTTCCCGGCCGGCACCTGTCGATGCTCGCAGGCTACTTGCCGGTCGTCGGCGATCCTTCCTTGGTCGGCGCAGCGCCCGCGGCCGGCGCGGCGCCGGCGGCCGCAGCATGCGGCTGCACGTCCCACGCCGGCGGCGGCGGGAACTGGAGATAGGCGCCCTTGTACTTCTGCCCGGGCGGCACGAGCTTGACGTTCACGTGCTTCACCGGCGGCACGCTCTTCAGGTAAGCGACCACGGCGTGAACGTCGTCGTCGGTCAGGTGCGCGAAGTCGGTCCAGGGCATCGGCGGCATCAGCGGGCTCCCGTCCGGCCTCCGTCCTTCGCGAATCGCGACGACGATTTGCTCCTCGGTCCACGAGCCGATCCCGGTCGAGTCCGGCGTCAGGTTGTGCGGGAAGCTGATCCCCCACGGCCCCTTCCATCCCAGCTCGCTGCCCGAGAGCAGTCGGGTCGTGTCGGGGGCGCCGTACATTGAGCCCGGCGTGTGGCAGTCGCCGCAACCGAGGACCGTGACCAGATAGCGCCCTCGAGCCACCTTCTGATCGGGCGTCATCGCTGCGGCGCTCGGAGCCTCCTGCTTCGCGGCCGGCGTACACGACCACAGAACCGCGGACGCCACAAAACACATCGCGCACAGCATCATCGGAACGAGACGCATCCAGCGCATCGGCAGACCTCCGGGTTGTGGGAGACCCTGTTCGAAGGGCGGAACCTACCGCCTGAGGCGCGATCCGCCAACTCGAAATGCGGCGGTTACGCCGCCAGCGCCCGAAGGATGGGCGCCCCGCCGAGGACTCGGTCCCCGGCATAGAACACGGCGAGCTGGCCGGGCGTGATCGCCGACTGCGGCGCGTCGAACCACACCTCGGCCGTGCCGTCGGTGCGCGGGTCGAGCCGTGCGGCTGCGGGCTCGTGATGGGCGCGGATCTTCACGTCGGCGCGAGTACCCCTTGCCGGTGGAACGGGCACGAGCCAGTTGACCGGCCCGGTCTCGAGGCCGGGCCGCTCGAGCTCGGCGCGCGGACCAACGATGACGGCGTCACGCGCCGCGTCGATCTCGAGCACGTACAGCGGCTCGGCCGCGGACACGCCCAGGCCGCGCCGCTGCCCCACCGTGTAGTGCGCGATGCCGCGGTGCATCCCGAGCGGCCGGCCATCGGCCGCTTCGATCGGGCCCGGTGTGGCGCCTCGAGTCTCCCCGAGCTTCGTCACCATGAATCCGGCGTAGTCGCCGTCGGGCACGAAGCACAGATCCTGGCTGTCCGGCTTGTCCCACACGCTCAAGCTCAGGCGGGCCGCGTGCGCGCGCACCGCGGGCTTCGTCAGCTCGCCCAGGGGAAACACGGCGCGCGCCAGCGCCGCGTACGGCACGAGCGCCAGCGCGTAGCTCTGATCCTTGGCGGAATCGGCGGCGCGACGCAGCGCCGGGCCGCCGTCGGCGGCCGGGCCGACGCGGGCGTAGTGGCCGGTCGCCAGCCGATCGGCGCCGATCGCGTGCATGCGCGTGATCAGGTCGCCGAACTTGAGACCCTGATTGCACAGCGCGCACGGATACGGCGTCC
>JACXTT010000414.1_pt1 | contig 71832 bp, 117 predicted proteins | sample 9270951 | NCBI WGS metagenome assembly JACXTT01 (sample SAMN15532306, study PRJNA645909) | rock metagenome | isolation source: weathered quartz diorite | place: Puerto Rico | collected 2017-06-21
CGGAGTACGAGTTATGGCTCAAGCCTACCCAGGAATTTCCTCAAGGGCTTGTCATGCGAGTGGCAGGAGATACCAATCCCGTTCTCATCGAGTCCCCTGGTGAGGGCATTCCTGGCCCTATTCCGTTCAAGGACGTAGAGAACAACGTTCTTTGGCCCTTCATGCACGCTCAGTATGAGCATATGGGTGGCAGGCTTTATGGTCGTAGCGCTCTCTCCCCCTTGATTCAAAAGCAGGACCAGATAAATCAGATTGATTCGCTCGTCCAGCTCTGTCTCCAGCGCACTGCGAACCCGGTCTGGATTATCCCGGAGAACGCGGGCATTGAGAATCTGACTGGTGAGCCCGGCCTTATCGTTAAATGGAACGTCCTAGCGGCTCAAGGACAGGGAAAGCCTGAGCGAATTGGCGGCGTAGAGATTCCCTCCTCCTTCTTTGCCCTCCGCGAGCAATACATCAAGGACATTGAGGACCTCTCAGGTGCCTTTGACATCATCAAGGGACAGAAACCTAGTGGAGTAGCCGCGTTTTCGGCCCTCCAGCTCCTCGTTGAACGCTCCCAATCGCGTTTTACAGCTGTTTTCCAGTCCCGTGGTGAGATGTATCGCCAGTGGTTTAACTTTTCACTCGAACTTGAGCGTCAATTTGGGCCACAGCAGCGCACTTGGGCGGTAATTAGCCCTAATCGGGGCTATACTTTCAAGCAATTCGACAATGCGCAGCTCCAGGGGCAGGTTTCCATCCAATTGGAGGACGGATCGACTGTTCCTAAGACCGCTTTGGGCAAAAGAGCAGCTATCGAGCAGGCAAATCAGCTCCAGTTGCTCAATCCGACCGACCCAGACCAGAGATACGCCCTTTTGCAGAACTTTGGTCTCTCTGACCTGTCTCCATCGCTTGATATGCACGTCCAGGCAGCCCTACAGCTGCAGGATGAATTCGAAACGTGGGCGCATAACCCGCAAGGACCGGCCCCGCTGGTAATTAAGCCTTGGTTCGACCTCCAAATACACAAGAACGAGCGCATTAAGTGGCTCAACACTGACCGGATGCGTGACCTGTTGGCCTCCAAGCCAGGTTTGGAGATGATTATCCAGCAGCACCTGATAGCCCTAGATATGGGCATGCTGCCCCCAGGAATGCCGATGACCCAAGGGCCAGGGGGAGGTATGCCGACACCGGCTATACCGCTTCCTGGAGGGCCTGGAGGGCCTTCTAGCCCCCAAACGAGTGGGGGTCAGGCCATGGGTAACTCAAATAAAGCTGGGCACGGGATGAACCAACCCAAAGGTAACGCCCAGCACGGCCCCACCCCAGGGCCTATCTAGTTCTAAAAGCTTGAAGCACACCAGCTTCATGGCTCCCTTCGTCCTGGGAGCAACTCCAGCGGAGAACTTGACTCCGCCCCGGAACCTACCGGGTCACCAAGGGGACAGGCTGACGGCAATACCGCTAGGCAGCCACAACAAAGGTAGAGACCATGTCAGACAACGTCACTGCACCCGATTCTACAGCCACGCCTGCGCCAGCGACATCGGCGCCTTCCGCAGCCCCCGCACCTGCGACACCCAGTGCGGCCACGCCCGCTCCGGCGACATCAGGAGCACCGCAGGCACCAGCGACAGGTGCGCCCGGAGAAGGTTGGGTCCCGTCCTATCGGCTGAGAGAGGCCAACGAGCGGGCACAGCGAGATTATGAGTCTCGCTTAGCCAATGAACGTGCTTCTTGGCAACAGCAATGGGAACAGGCCCAGCAACAGATCCGAGCTTTAGTCGGTGTTCAACCGCCCGCCAACCCAGAGGTTGCAGCAGTTCGTAACCAGTTCGGCCAGCTCTATCCAGGGCTTGCCAGGCTGGAGGAACAGGCTGACCGCCTCTTGGCACTTCAGGAGCGTGCGGGAGACCTTGAGACCCAGAACAATCATTACTGGCAGTCCTATGGCCGACAGACCATGGATAGGCTGTTCGACGTCGCCGAAAAGAGCCTTGGTGCCCCACTCACCGAGGAAGGTAAGCGGTCGTTGCACAGCTCATTCGTGGGCTTCGTCCAGTCCTCGCCAGAACTGACTGCTCGGTATGCTCAGGACCCCTCCCTCGCAAATGAGTGGTGGCAATCATTCTCATCGAACTTCATTGACCCTGTTCGCAGGGCCTCGCAGGCAACGGTAGCGGGACGGGCGGCTGTGGTAGCCGGTCTTCCCCAGGACTCGCCGGGTTCGGGAATCCCCCCGACGGCTGCTCCACCTAAGCCTGCTGGACTAGATGAGCGTGCTGCACAAGGCTGGGCTCTCTATCAACAGAGCAAGAAGTAGCCGCTAATACTAGCGGTTTGCGGAGCAGACAATGGCAGGTGCAGACAAGCAGGCACTTGACGCTATCTTCAAAGAAGTGCGGCTATAATAAGCCGAGGCTCTCACATGAAGTAATTCGTGTGATGTTAACTGCTTAAACTCGGGGAACCCTGTAACGACACGGTAATAGTCCGTGCGCCACAAGCAAGTGGTGGGAATCCCGAACCAAACCAAGATGATAAACCTCACAATTGCCGATGCAGCGTATATAGCGGGTTTGTTTGACGGAGAAGGAACCGTTGGATATTACAACGCTAGTCAATCGTCGAAGAATCGGCCCGGTTACTTTCATGCATCCATAAACATTACCAATACGGACCCCCGTCCCTTGGTGTGGATTGCCGAAGTTACTGGAATTGGAAAGGTTTCATTGCTAAAAATGAGTGATGCCTCAGGACGTAGACGGCCTGCTTATCAATGGCAGGTCGGAAAGCGCCACGAAGTTATTGCATTTTTAGTTGCTGTGCGTCCATACCTCAAAATCAAGCATGACCAAGTTGACATATTGCTTACTCACTTTGAACTAGAAGCTACTTATACCAAGAAACACGGTAGCGTCACGTCCGAAGTTGTAGCATCGCGTCAAAAGGTTGCAGATGCTTTGAAGGTATTAAAGCGTAGAGCGTTCTTGGAAGGCGTAGAGACTGTACAGGCAGAGCCCTACATCAATTAGAGGGTTAAGAGACAGTCCACCCCCGTCCGAAAGCCCGAAAGGATGGGAACTTGGTGCTTTGAAGAGGGTGTCGCGGAAGGTGTCAATAACAAGAACCCGCTGCGGGACATGATCAAGACTGAGCGTGTGCCGTTCCGGGGACGCGAGATTGTGCGCTTGGCGCATACTTCTCGTAACGTCTCGCCGATGTTCGTCGGCGAGGATTCGGCGTTTGCGGACGCCGGACAGCAGGGCTACTCGCGGTTGTTCGTGGATCAGCGCAAGCTGATGTCACGACTGCGTATGACCTGGGAGGTCATGCAGGACTCGACAGCCAGTGAAGGAGCCTTCATCAGTGCCCGTAAGTCGGAGATGCAGTACCTCATTGACGATATGGCTCGTCGTGATGAGTATGCGCTTAACTCTGAGGGTCGTGGCGTTCTGGCTACCTTCACTTCAGCGGCTGGCGCTGTCGTGACTGTCCAGAACCCGGGCAACATCACCAACACCAACTTCGGCAACCGATTCATCTCGGTGGGCATGTTCGTTGGTGCGGTGGACCCCAACACTGGGAACCTGCGGACGTCCATCCGCAAGGTCATCGCGGTGGCGTCTGGTGGTGGTACATTCACTGCTGACTCCAGCACCTTCACGGGCTGGACGGCGAGTGACTACATTGTCCAGGTGGCCAATAGCGCCGTTACCGACGTGCTCGATACGTCGTATGAGCATGCTTGGTGGGGCCTGATGGCGCTCGTAGATGACGGGACCTATCGTAACCCCTACTATGGGTTGGACCGCACCACGGTTCCTGCCTATAGCTCGTATGTCACGGCCTCGACGGGTGCTCTGTCTACGGACATCATCCAGAGAACGTCGGACATCGTTGACCAGAAGTTGAATGGAAAGATCAGCAATATCCTTGCTCATCACTCCACTCGGCGACTGATCATCCAGCTCACTGACGCTGACCGTCGGTACATGGGGGCCTCGCTCCTGCGTCCCGAGCCGGGAACCGTGGCGTTCAAGCAGGGCGACATTCCGTTCGGTGATGTCCCTGTGCGAGCCCTCCGCGACTTCCCGCTCGACGTGCTGATGTACCTCGACCTTAACAACGCAGGATTCCGGGAATACGTCTCGGAGCCTGGGAAGTGGGTCGATGAGGACGGTTCGGTGCTGTGGCGTGTTGGCACGGGCACCTCGGGCCGCGATGCGTTTGAGGCTTGGTACAGGATGCGGAAACAGTACTTTTTAGAATATCCCGCCTTCTGTGCTAGAAACGACGGAATCACGGGGCAAAGTCTCGTTGTCCAGCGTGCAGCGGGCAGCTAAACTGCTCATTGCACTGGGGTTATTGCTCGATTTCAGATGGCGTTACATTTGAGATTGACAGTTACTCCAGGTCGTGTTACACTGTATGGGTGGTTAGGAATTGTCCTAGCCACCCTTACAGGAGTAGCAAATGTTTGTTCCGACTCAGAAACTGTATCACTCTAATCAGCGCAATAACGGAAACAGCGTCAAGACGCATTGTATTCGTGGACACGAGTTCAACGAGGAAAACACTTATATTAGTCCCAAATCGCGTAAGCGCTCTTGCCGGATATGTGATAAGTTAAAGGACCAAGAAAGGTATAACTTGGACCCAGAAGCTGTCAAGCAAGCAGGCCGAGAACACATGCGGGCATGGCGAGCGGCAAACAAGGACCAAGACCGCAAAAACTACACCGAACTTCGTAGACGTAAGAAAGAGTGGTTGGACGCACAGAAAGTTGCTTGCAAAATTTGTGGGGAATCCCGTTCAGCATGTCTAGACTTTCACCATAGGGACGCATCTAAGAAGGATGCAGATGTTTCTGTTGCAATCGCACATTGGTCTATCAAGCGTTTGCAAAAAGAAATAGATAAGTGTGACATCATTTGTTCGAATTGTCACAGGGTATTACACGCAGAAGAAAGAGAGACGGTAGCTATATCGAGTACGTAACCATCGTTAACCGCTCAACGAAATCGCTCAACGGAACCTATGACGGTAAACACTATACCATCAAGCCGGGGAAGCATGAGTTCCCTCGCAACATGGCTGTCATCTTCAAGTCTCAGAATCCCATTATGGGCTCGGATGACCCTGAAACGGGTAACCTCGTCTACCTAATCGGCATCGTGGATGATGGTGACGACTGCAGCCCGATTGAGCAGTCTGAGGAAATTGAACTCTACAACCGGAAGAACCGTCCGCAGGCTGTGCCCGTGATGGTTGTCCCCGGTAACGTGGGTATGTTCTCAGTGCGGAGGTCTTCGGTGGCAGGCGAGCTTCCCCTTGATGGTGGGAGCAACTTCACCAAGCCCTAGTCATGACCAACTATATAGCCGACCTTAACCGGTTCGCCCTCGCGGGGCCACCGGAGTGGTTCCTCAAGAAGTTGTGGGACTTCGACGCCTCTTTGGTCATCGTTCCGTCTCGCCAAGCCTGTGTTTACCGTCTTGCCCAGCGTCGGCGCCTTCATTTGCCTGAACAGTTGGTGAATGACGCACTCTTTAACGAGAGTGATACCAAGATGCTAGCACAATATTCTCTTGTCCCTGTTACTTCGATTATCCCGACGATTGAGTGGGCCGATCCGTATATCTTCATCGAGTTGGCCAATCGGGCGCCTCACCGCATGGGCGGAGCCGAGAAAGTAATCGCACTAGTCGAGGGTCAGGAAGCGATGCAGGATTTGCGGAGAGCTGCTGCCCAGGACGACATGCTCAATTACTTGGGCAAGGACGCTTGGGGTCTTTACAACCAGAAGATTGGCCTTCGCAGTCACATGTACGTCCCGCCTACTTCGGATACGGCGCCTAAACCAGCTCGCAAGGCTCCAGCACTCCGAATCAAGAAGGCCATCTAGCCCCGGCCTGAAAGAGGGCTAGCGGTTGACCTCGTCCGACCTAATATGACGAGGCGTTCTCCTACACGTAGCAGGCGAGATTCCCACCATGTCTCTCTCCCTCCAAAACGCCAACTTGGTTCGTCAGAAGACCTACATGATCAACCGCAACAGCGGTGTCTTCTATGAACTCAAGGCTCTGTTCCTGCACCTTGCAGCGAACAAGGGCAACCCCGATCTCCAGCTTGTGAACGTTGATGGCACCTCGCTGGCATCAGACGGTGGCAACAACGCCAACCAGGTGATTGCCAACGTGGCTTGCACCCTGTACGCCATTTACCTGAAGAAATTCGGGACCGTGCAGGACTGGTTCAAGCTGAACGACAGCGCCACGGTGACGGTTGGTGATGGTACGGACACCATGACCATTGCACTCAACACCACGGACAAGAATGAGTATCTGTGGACGTATCCTGCGGGGTACGCGATGGCCAACGGTCTCACCATTGCCGAGAACACTACGGCTAACGGCACGACCAAGACCTTGAAGGCCAACCGGGCTGACGGGTTCATCATCATCGGCGCGTAGTAACACATAGTCCCGAGAGGCCGGGGGCTGGACAATCCAGCCCTCGCGCCCTTGGAAAGGACAATCACATGCCTGTTCGTTTCATTCAGCGGAAAGACCTTTCGAAGTATACGCTCAAGTCCTTTGACGGGACTGATGAGATTTGCTGCGACACTAACGCAAGTGATCAGTTCTCGTATAACGCCAATGGTACACAGTTGGTGTTGGCGGACACTTCGACGGCTCAGACGCTAACCAACAAGACACTGACATCGCCCACTCTTACCTCCTCGACCCTCTCATCGCCAACTATCACCGGAGTGCCGAACATCAACGTTTTGAAATCGGCTTTCAACACCATTGATAATGCTGGCACGTTCGCGACAGACACGTATCTAGCTGGGTCTAGCATTGCAATACCAGCTGGTGGGTTCGTGGCTGGAGCGCGATATTATGGCGTGTTTGATATGGTGAAGACTGCGGCAGGCACTGCACAGTTCACCATTATTGTTCGTATTGGTACAGCGGCTTCGACATCCGACGCGGCTATCCTGACCTTCGCGTTTGCTGCGGGAACGGCAGCGGGTGACACCGGATTGTTCGAGGTTATGGCGCACTTCCGCACGGTTGGAAGTGGCACGGCGGCTGTGCTTGAAGGGATCGCATACTGCTCGCACCACTTGGCAGCCACCGGATTGGTCTCAACTGGTGCCTCTGGTTATGGCCAACTTCAGGTCACGTCGTCCGGCTTTGATTCGACCATTGCCAACACATTCATTGGCATGTCGGTCAATGGTGGCGCATCCTTCGCGGGCACCAACAAGCACGCAGACGCTGAGCTTCGCAGCTTCTAACTCGGAAGGAACTGAAGGGCTGTCATGAGCGAACCGTATCGCCGATTAAGAGCCAGTTACAAGGACATTTCTGGGAATCGTTTCATAGCGACCACAGACTCTAGTGTAATCACTTTAGCTACTGGTACAACTAATGACACGATATTCGTTCAGAAAATCCATATCGAGGTGACGACCTCTAACGCTCAGACGTGGACGTTCCAGGACAGTGCTGGTTCGCCTGTTCCAATCGTCCCCAGTGTGAGCACGGCATCGGTCGCCCACTTTGACTTCGACTTTGGTCCCAATGGTGTGCCTTGCACCGTAGGTACTAATTTCAATGTTAGTATCTCGGGGGCAGGCGCAGCTGGGTGGATCGCATGGGAAGGGTACAGCAAGCGCACGACTGTTGCTGCGGCCTAGCATATGGTTCACGACCCTTACATCCGACTACGGCGGTTCTATCAGAGTATCTCTGGTAATAGGCAGATCCAAGCAGCAGATACTGGGGCTATCACTCTGGTGTCTGGGACAGCCAACGATACCATTTTTATTCAACAGATCCACGTAGAAATCACCACAATCAATGGGGGCGGGGAGCTGTGGTCCTTCCGGGACAGCTCTCCTGTCTCTATTGTTCCAAGTGTAGCGACTTCCGCTATAGCCCATTTCGACTTCGACTTTGGGCCTTACGGAGTTCCTTGCACGCAGGGAACAGACTTTCAGATCAACATCACAGTTGCCACAGGCGCCGTCGGCTGGGTTGACTGGGAAGGCTATCGTAAGCGGACGGCTGTTGCAGCCGCCTAAGGACAAACAATGACTCTATCAGAACTCACAAAGGCCCTTGAGGCTGCTGTTGACGAGGTTTCCGTTAAGCGGTCGGCCAGTGAGGCCGCAGACAGAGCTGCAGCAGACGCCAAGGCGGCTTATAACAAATCGGTGCAGTCAGTTCACAGTCTTCATGGGGAATACCAGAAGATTATGAACGACATCCTCTCGTTCGGCGGGACAGTTCACATCGCCAAGTAAGACATGCCCTGAGGGCACTCGATGAGCCACATTAACGCAATCACCCAGGTTGACTCCACTGGAGTTGACGCTACCGATACTGCGAATCACGCTGTCCGCGTGAACGTAGTAGCTGGCGGAGGGTCAGGCGGCACATCGAGCACCTTTGGGGCGGCCTTCCCAGGCACAGGGACTGCGGCTGGAGCCAAGGACAACCTTGGCAACATGGCTGCCCTAAATGTTGATGCTTCGGGGAACCTTAAGGTTATCACAGCAGGTGGTGGCTCTGCAGTCACCATTGTGGATGGTGGGGATGTTGCAGAGGGTGCGACCACTGATGCAGCTGTCACCACTGACGTCAACGCCACGGTCTCGGCTAAGCTACGAGGCTTGGTCAAGATTCTGGGCGATGTCTGGGATTCGGGCAACCATTGGCTAAAGGTCTCTATCCAGAATGCGACCCTTGCGGTCACGCAGTCTGGGGCGCCATGGACACAACGGATTCAGGATGGCGTAGGCGCAACACTAGCCACAGTCACTGCCGGTAATGCACTCAAGGTTGACGGCTCTGCAGTCACGCAGCCGGTTAGCGGAACAGTCACGGCCAACCAAGGGGGAGCGCCTTGGAGCGACAATATTACCCAAGTTGGGGGCTCAGCAATCACACTGGGCCAAAAGACGATGGCGAACTCCGTTCCCGTCGTCTTGGCGTCTGATGAATCGACTGTCACGATTAGTGGCACCGTTACAGCGAATCAGGGCGGTGCTCCTTGGGCTGAGAACGTCACCCAGTTTGGTGGCACCAACATTTCCACAGGGACTGGCGCCTCAGGTGCTGGCATTCCCCGCGTCACCATCTCTAACGATTCAAGCCTTGCAGCGAATCAGTCTGTCAATGTCAATCAGGTAGGCGGAGCAGCGCTGACCGAGGGCCAGAAGGTTATGGCCAGCTCGGTCCCAGTGGTTATTGCTAGTGACCAATCCGCCATTCCCGTTACGGGGAACTTCTCGCCAGCGGCGCCGACCACTGGGGCTGTTACCGTTACCTCTGTTGGGGGCGTGGCAGTTCAAATAGCAGCCTCTAATTCTAGCCGCAAGCAGTTCTATATCTACAACAATCTTGGCAAGACGTTAACCGTGGCCTTCTTCACGTCCCCAGCAATGAGTGTGACCTTGTTCTCCATTCAAATAGCAGCCAATTCGTATTACGAATCCCCGATTGGGTGTTATCAAGGAGTTATCTCTGCGTTGCGAGGCTCTGGCACTGGGGATGTATTGGTGACGGAGCTGACCTAATGCCTGCTGTAGAACCAATTGACGGGATTCCCGATCCAGAGACTGATTCCCAGCGCATAGTGGGCCTCCTTCAATCCTTGGATGCCAAGATTGGAGAGATTCTACAGATTATGCGCCTAGAATTTGAACAGATTGATTCAACGGATATGTCCGCTGATGGAGATGACTAAGGAGACACATGGCTAAGATTAATGTTCTGGGATTCGTTCGGGGCCTGTTGACCCCAAACTGGCCCGAGGGTCCAGATGGTCCTATTGTCATCAACAATCGTGGTGACGTATCAGTTGTGCAGGGTCTTCCCCCGGTTGCAGAGTTAGTGCGGCTGGGTGGGAGTTATTTCACCGTTGGTACTGCCGTAGCACCTGTCACTGCCCTTCCAACTACAGCAGCTCACCTTTCGTTGTGGAATGGCGAACCTCAGGGTGGCAAGAGCTATGTAATTGATGCTGTAGGAACGGCTATCACGACTTCCGCTGCTGCAGCTATCAATTTGGGCCTTGCGGCGCAGTTGAACGTGACCAACCCTATCACCAATCCGGCTGGCGCCCTAGCCATCAAGTCTCTCTCTGGCAAAGCGAACTACGGCGGTAAGGGCAACTCCAAGGCATCGGTCACTGTGACCAATGACTCGGCTTGGCATCAGGTAGGCACGGAACTCGTGTGTGCCAACACGGCCAATCTGTCACTCAGCGTGGAGTATGGTGTCTATGGCCGGTACATCGTGCCACCCCAAGGCATGTTCTCACTAGCGTCTATGTGTAACGCCGCTGGTTCAGCTGTTTGCACCCCTATTATCTTCTTTCACGAAGTGCAGCTTACTCTTGGATAAGCATGGCTCGAAGTGGTCTATGGACGGGGTTCATCCGAGGGACTTTACTTCGGAATTATTCTGATGGCGAATGGGGCGTTATAGAAGCCAACAATAGGGGCCATGTATGCCTAGCGCAGGCGTTGCCTCAAGCTGCCGAGTCTAATCGAAGACGTGAGTCTTGGTTAGTCCAGAGCCTTGGGGGCCAAAACATTATTGATGTTAATAGCACCCCAGCTGCTGGTAGCCGCACTGCTTTGAGTCTGTATAATTTTGAGCCTCCTTTGGGTAAAGCGTATATTATTGAGGCTATTGGAATATGGGTTTCTACAGTCACTACAGCAACCACTGCGAATGCCGTTGGAGCAAAAGTAGCGATATATGATGGAAGCTATAGACTAGGTCCTGGAGGGATTCAGTCTATTATTGTTAATACCTATACACCTGTGTCTCTTTCTGGAAATGCGGGATATACCGGTAGAGGTGTATTTATAACAGAGATGTTGGAAAATAACGCCTCAACCATAGCATCATCATGGCACAATATATTTGCAGTTCCTTGGGCAATAAATTCGACGTCCAGGCCACTTGTTCCTCCTACATCAACTGTTGCTCCTACAACATATGGACAAGAACTTCAGTTGAACGGACGTTATACTGTGCCCCCAGGTGGCGTTTTTATGATAATTCCCATAATCTCACCGGGTGTGAGCGCACAAGTGTGGGCCATTTTTCACGAAACACCATATGTTGTCACGTCATTGAGGGGCTAAGAGGATAGACCTAGATGGCACAATTAAAGGGTTAGCAATGGTTCAACTTCTAGACAATAGGGGATAACCATGGCGTGGTTTACAAACGGATTAATAACCAACCCTATAGATGGACAGTTGCTTGTAGATACTGGGGCGCTTGCCGCAGGCACTATTGGTGGGTCGTTACTATGTTATTCTACCTTGCCTTGTCTTTTGACTTTACATAGGCATAATTCGACCAATACAGCAGATATCACAACACAAAAAGTAGCCCTTGGGTGTTTTGCTAATAACTTTACGGTCCATTCGATACCAACGGGGATTATACTGGCGTTAAATGAGAGAGTCACAGTCACTATTGATACGGGGTTCATCGGCAGTATTCAAGTAAGCTTAGTTGGATAAATTGGAAGGCGATTATGGATGGCGCAATCAGAGGGCTTGCAGCGCAGGCACCACAACAGCAGAGACCAACCCCAGATGACCGGTATGGCGTGCATCCTCCGGTTCCGGGCATGATGCCTCAGACTGTGCCTACCCCGATGAGCATGACGGGTGGGGCGGTCATGCCCAAACCGCCACAAGAGGGGGCGCTAGAGGGCCTGCTAGGCTATTTCCGCAATAAGCTGCAGATGAACCCGGCTGATGCGGTTCCACCGACGCCGCCAATGCCTGGGCAAAACCCGGCGCAGGGCATCGTTGACGCGGTGTCGAACATCATGTCTCCCGTTAAGCGTGGGATGGACTACCTTCAGAGCTTTGGACGATAATGCCGGACCCATCAGTGTGGGCTAGCGACGAGGACCGGGTCGCGGCAGCCCTAGCCAAAATCAAGCAGGAGCGTCCTGACCTTGCCAACCTTCAGGCGAGCATGGAGGGACCCCTTGGGACGGCCGTATCGGGCCTACAGCGGGTCTTTAGCTTGGGGAAGGGTATGACCCCAGTGGCTAACACATCGTCGCTCACAGGGCAGGTTATGGTCCCTCAGGGGGCAATGTCGCTCAGTCAGCCCCAGTTGGAGGATGTGCTGACTCATGAAGGGCGGCATTACCTACAGCAGCAGCAGGCATTCCAAGGGGACCCTTGGTATATGCACCCACTCACGGCGCTTAAGACAGTAGGCGAGGCGTTGAGCAAGTATAGTCCAAAATATTGGTATGGCGGAGACCCAGCCGAATTGGAGGGCTATCAGGATGAGGCAGATAGAGCGGTGGCCCAACGTCGGACACCCATGCCTCACCCAGCAGTAGAACGGCGGGATGAGTGGCAAAAGGGGGATATCTATCTCCCTGAGCAGACAGCTATGATGGCTAAGCCCCGAGGACAGCAGTGAGCACCCGGATTAGTGACCTCATTCCTCAGGTTAGGCACCACCTCATCGAGGAGACGGGGACGTCCAATCCCTACTGGTCTGACCAAGAGCTAACTGATATCTCCATCCGTGGCATCAAGGACCTATGGCGTAGCATTACTGACCTGAAACAGGAGCACTATTGCACCATTGACCGGGACCATGTGGTCTTGAACTCGGGGGACGATAAGCTCTCAGGGGTGCCTCAGGACGTTCACAAGATTTACATGATTGAGCCACGGGACTTAAGTGAGAATGGGTCCAATCATGGGCTCCTCTTCAAGCCTCTGCCCTACAACAATAATACATTTCAGCTGGCTCGCAGTAAAGCACCTATTGACCCCCTTAACGACACGATTTACTACGCTCTGAGGGGCGCTGGGAGCCCTGCAACACTCACTGTAGTGGACATTGCGCCTAAGGTTACAGCGACGGTGCAGATTGCCTTCACCTACATTCCTACACTACCAGTGCTCACTGGGGCAGATCAGGTGCCTATCCCGGGAGAAGCGGATCAAGCCCTTATCGCTTGGACTGTGGCGTTTGCAAGGGCCAAGGAGCGGGATGACCGGTCTCCAGACACAGCGTGGATTCAGGTCTATAGCGTTGAGAAAGGCAGCTTGTTACAATCTCTCGGCCTTAGGCAATATCAGGAGCCGAGCTACGTCGAAGCAGAGTTCATGGAATATTGGTAAATGGGGGCTCCCATGGTTCACGATGAGGAAGAAGGACCTAACCCAGAGCGAGTGGACATCCTCATTGGCACGATTGGTGAGGCCATTAAGGATGGCTCGATTTCAGGTGTTACGACCCACGCAGACGTGCTCTCAGCGATATTCACTGTGCTACATCGCTTCTTACAGTATTCACAGTCTAAGGAAGCTCCTGAGGACCACGAGAGGAACGCTAAAGAGGTTGGCAGGGTCCTGGGCGACTTTCTCATGGAATTTGGAGCCGTGGACCTCCAGTGACATGTTCGAAGAACCCATCTCCGACTCCCCGATTTACATCGAGGATAAAGATGGCACGGTGCGTTGGCTGCTTGGGGTAAAGGGCGTTGGCGTCATCGTGCTGAGGGCAACAAAGAAGCGCTTAATGGAGTGGACATTCGAGGGCATGAGCATCTTTACCAAGGACGAAGTGGGACAAACTGATGGCCTCTGACCAGATTCTTATCGTATCGGACTTGGGTGGGCGAGGCAACAACGTTGACAACAACCCCCTGCAACTCCAGGACAATCAGTGGCGAAAGACGCAGAACCTCATCTCGGACCCACTGGGTGTGGAACAGGGTCTGAAGAATCGCCCAGGTCTTGCACACTTCAACGGTAGCGCTGCGAATGGCTCCGTCCTTGGTGGCATTGGGGTGCCTATCACTAACCTCAAGACTGGCACCCGGTTCTGGTATATCGGCAGGGGTCCTAAGACGTAATGGGTACCTTTATCATGCTGCCAGGAAGTGTGGTTACTTCTGGTAGCTGGATTCTGGAAGGTGGCGGGAGCAGCTTCGTAAGTGTCTGTAGCGGCAATGGGGGAGATTGCACCCAGACATCTGTGGACCAGGCTGTTTGTATGGGTACGGCTTTTGCTCACGCTCCAGCACCAGGAGCATATACTCTAACATGTAGCCCGGCTGTGTCCATGCAACTGGATGGAGCAGGTCCATTTCTTGATGTCAATAGCTTGCCTGCCGGCTTTACTGTTACTGGGGCTAACATAAACGCTACTACGAATCGCCACAATGGGGTATCTGATGGTGGCAATAATTGTTGCACTCAGTTTCAGTATACATATGGGTTGTCCTCAGTTTTTAGTAATGCGAGTATTGCGGATACTGTAGGATTCCAAAACAATACGTATAATATTAGTCCTGTCCCATCTGTGTTAGCCATATATGGTAATCAGTGGGAATTTCTCTTCACTTGCGCCGCGAATAATACCGCGAGTACCGCATGTGGCAGTTTATCTTACAGTTCCGCTATTGAGAAATTCTCACAATTTTATATCTCTGGAACTTATATCATTGTTACTAGTTGGTGGTTTAACCCAGTTACTAACCATATTCAAGCTAACCAAGTTGATCCTGGCCCACCATGGATAAGTATTCCAGCGCCTACTGTGATAGTTAGCCGAATAATCCCATCACAGGGCCCATCTACAGGTAGCACGACTGTATCAGTTGAAGGCTCTGGATTTAGTGATGGGGCGTCTGTGACAATTGGGGGGACCACGGCGACAGCTATTAACGTGGCCAACCAGAATCAGATTCATTGCTCAACCCCTATTTTCAGTGGGTCACTTACAGGACCTGTGACCATTACGATTGGTGGCGAAGACCCAGCTCATGCTGGCATCCAAGTCAAGGCCAATAAATCAACTGGCCAAGATATTGTGGTGACGGATTTCTAATGCCTTCAGGAACACTAGCCGGTGGATTCGTCTACTATCAGATTCTGGGCCAATGGTGGCAGGGACCTGTCCCGTTCATCGTCTTTGGGAACTTCCCGCCGGGTAATGGGTGGACTCCGTCTGCTACTCCAGATGACAAAGGCTGGTGGCTGGAGGTCTCGAACCAAGAGTTTGGTGTTGGGGGCAACTATCAGGGCGCGGCCGCTATCGTTAATGGCTCGACACCAGCCAATCCTCGTACCTATGATGAGCTGGCACCCTTCGCTACAGGGTCGTCAGGGATGCTTGGGGGCTTTCCGGGTCCTTGCGGGGTCTGGAAGAACCATCTTGTCTATGCACAAGGCCAATACACTGTGGGGACGACTAAGCCCCCCATCCGTATCTGGGACGGACAGTTCGATCGGGCGATATCAGAAGCGCCTCTGACCAGTGGCAACGTGGTGCCCAAAGCCGTTGTCACGATGCTAGTTGCGAATGGGACTACCTACTTTACGACACTCGATAGTGGCACGGATTCGACTAACTGGGTAGGTCGGGTCTTTTCACTGGACATCATCACGGGGAATGTGGCACAGATTGGAGATGCCATTCCTACGGGACATGTGCCCTATGCCCTAGTGTATCATGCGAACAAGTTATGGCTAGGGACGCATAGGCAGTCTACAGCTGCTACGGGCAAAGTCCTCTGGATTCGCCCTGTTGCAGACTCAGCTTGGACAGTTGACCATGACTTGTCTGCCGATAGCATGTCTAGTGTGACGTCCATGTATAGCTTCAATGGCACGCTTCTGGTTGGATGCAGCACTACCAATGCTGGGGGCGCTAAGGTTATTGCCAGGGATACATCTGGAAACTGGACAACTAGCACGACTGGATCTGGTGGAACAGCTAAAGACAATAACTTCTGGCCGGCTATGGCTACGTTCAATGGCAATATGTATGCGACCTACTGGAATCCGGATACTCCAGCTGTGTCTAAGATTTACAAGTTTGATGGCACAACGTGGTCTACGGTGTTCACCGCCACTGTGGCTGCAAACAAGATTCCCTATGTGGGCTTGACCACGGATAGCGGGTATCTGTTGGCAATCGGTGGGGGCCTCACATATGACGCCCAATTACAGAGCACGACTGATGGAACGACTTGGGCAGATAACTCAGTATTCTTGACCCAAGGCTCTCCTAATGCAACAGGTCTTCCTTGCTTTGGCGTAGTGGTGCTGTAATGTCGTTCATAGTCATGCAGACTGGTGCGACGCTTCAGTTTATGGACAGTAGTGGAGTTATCTCGAATCTCACGCTACCAACTGGAGTAACCCTGCGCACGGACGTGCCACCGCGTTGGACCGTGTTCAATAACTTTGCCTGTCTCGTGAACACCCCCAGTACCCCACTGACCGTGGATGCCTCTGGAACGGTTCGGCCCTTGACGCCGAAGCCTCCAGCAGTCGCGCCTATCGTGAGTGCTGGAGCTGCGGGTGCCTTGACAGGCACCTATGCTGCTCTGCGATACACGTTTGTGATCAAGGATAGCATAGGTAATCTCATTGCGGAGAGTGATTTCTCCCCGATTAGCAATAGCGTAACTCTATCAGCGCAGAAGTTACACGTGGCGGGGATTCTGCCCTCCTCAGAGCCTATTAGCGCTCGTCGTCTTTATCGCCCACAATCCAATGGCGCCGTGTTATTTGGATGGGCCGACATTGATGGTAATGTGATTACAACGTTTGAGGATGACCAACCGCCAGATGCGGCCTTAGCATTCTTCCCAGCCCCACCAGACCTAGGCACACCACCACATCTTGTGTTGCTCAAGGAATGGCGTAACCTGTTGTGGGGCGTCAGTGACCTTGATCTAGACACAGTACGTGCTTCTTCCCCAAGTGGCATGTGGAAATGGCCAGTGGTTAATAGTTCACTGCTCATTCCCGGGACAGGACGAGATGCTTTTGGTATCAAATCCCTTATGCCAAGGCGCGAGGCACTTGGTATTGCACGGAGAGATATCATCTGGCAGGTGACAGGAACCTCCTTTGCGGACTTCCGGGTTGTGAAGCTTAGTGAGAATACTGGTGTTGAGTCCAATGAGACTGTGAAGACCTACCACGATATCGTGTTCTGGTTATGGAAGGATGGCGTTTATCAGTGGGACGATAACGGTATTGTCAACATCTCCGACTTAGGGGGTGTGAAGACATGGTTCAATACCAATTCTTACTTCAACCGTGACCAATTCCCAAACGCCTTCGCTGAGTTCGACCCAATTAGGTTGAAATATAAGCTGTTCGTGGCTGGGGCGGGGTCTACCACTATCGACCACTGGGTCGAGTATGACTTGGAGACCAAGACGTGGTGGGGGCCACACAAGACAGATGCATTTACCCCCACTTGTGCGTTTATTCTGACCGATTCTTCGGATAAGGTACAGGCTGTTGTTGGTAGCTCCAACGCCTTCGTGTGGAAGGAACAGGACCTAGCCACGGACGATGCTGGTATTGGCATTGCAACCGAGCTACAGACCAGGTTCTACGACGGGGGTGTGCCAGACCTAGAGAAATATTGGAGCCAACTATCAATATCAGGTAAGGTGCAAACTTCTGGCATTCTCAACATCACACCCACAGTTGGTTATCTCAATGATACAGCTCAATTGCCCATCTCGTATGACATGACACTTGGACGTCAAAAGCTACGGCGCCTTGGCCGTGGCAAGCTTGCTCAGTTGGCTTTCACCCATTCAACCGCAGGGGAACCAGTTGAACTGTATCAGTTCATGATTCCCTGGCACATCGTAGGAAGACGATAAATGGCCAAGACTCCCAAACGGCTACATGGACCGGCACAGGTCAGCAACGCGGCAGCGACCAAATACACCACGCCTGCTGTCACCAAGACCATTGTGCGGCATATCCATGTCCAGAATCCTTCTGGTTCAGCAGCCAAGATTACACTATCTATTGGCACTGACGCGGCGAGTACTCGTGTGCTTGATGGCTATAGTATCCCAGCAGCTGCGGCTGGTGTAACGGGCAATGTGCTGGACCTCTATCCGTATTATGTGCTAGAGGCAGCGGAGATTATTCAAGCGTTCTCTGATACCAACAACGTATTAACCCTAGAAATTGGGGGAGACGAATTGACCCTTGGCTAACATCAAACGTCGGAGTCAGCCCTACCGAGTCGATTGGGCTCCTGCTAAGTCCGTTGAGGAGCTTAATAGTCGGCTGTCTCGGTTGTGGACTGACGCCGACGAGATGTTTCAGATACTGTTTGATGATCTGCAGATAGCAGATAACGCCATCAATGCGGTTGGGACTATTCAAGGGCCAGCGGGTCCTAGAGGAGATAAGGGAGAGCAGGGAGACCCTGGAGAGGAAACCATTACTACGGTTCTCATCAATAAACCCATGACCCCAGTTGAGGTCTCACAATTGGGGCATTGGTCAACGTTGGCGAACGGCGATTCGACGTGGCCAGAGGTTATCTTCACAAGTGGTGGCGACACTATTGCGGTTTGGGTTCCGAGTTTCTAACGCATGGCTAAACTATCTGACGTCATTCAGCGCGGCACAGCGGCGGCCCAGCCAGTAGCAACAGCTGTATCTATTGGCACGCTCTACTTCCAGTCCGATACAGGGCTTTTGCAACGGTCTAATGGATCGGCTTGGGAAACTTATGCCTCTGGTTCAGGGGCAGGAGCAGCGAGTGGTGGTGTAGTCGCGCCAATAGGCAGTTTGATAGACCTCGCTGGGACAGAGTTTGATGATCCACTTATCCCCTTTGGCATCCCTCGGGATAATGTGTCTGGAGCTAATGTCCTGCTTGGGAATGGTGTGGTTGGGAACCTCCCAGTCGCTAACCTGAATAGTGGTTCAGGAGCTTCTTCAAGCACCTTCTGGCGAGGTGATGGAACTTGGACGGCGGCTGGAGGGGCTGACCCCTCGACTCAGCGTATTGGGTGGGCTCTCACACTTCCTACAGCGTCTACACCAACGTTCGGTATAACCGGTATATCGTCCATATCAGCGTTAGGCACGGCAGGGACATCGAGTTCGCAGACTGACTCAATGTATATTCAGTATCAGACGACGGCGTCTACCAATAACACGTCTGGTGCGATTACGGGTGTACAGATTGTTCAGGATAGGTGGAACCCAAAAATCATTGCTCTAGTGAGAACGAGTTCCTCCCTTACAAACGTGCGGCTCTGGTGTGGCTTAACTGATGCAGCTACCATTCCAACCGCTGACAATCCAGCCAACACCAACATGATTACCTTCCGTTATTCGACAGCGGCAGCAGATGGTGGATGGGTTGGGGTATGTCAGACGGCCGCTGCGCAGACAGTCTCTGGCACTGTGGCCTCTATTGCAACCTCTACTGCGTATACGTTGCAAATGCAGGTAAACGCTGCTGGCGGAAACGTAGACTTTAGTGTCAATGGTGGGGCTAACACTAACGTCTCCACCAACCTGCCAGCAGGAACGGTCAACCTATACTGGTTTGTTGGCTCGGTCAGTATTTCTAACTCTCAGGCGACCATCCTATTGGGTCGCATGTACTTCCAGACTACGTAATGCCAGCTATCTTCTGGTCGGGTGTCCGACCATCGGCCACTAAGGGTGACTTGATTGTTGCCGGGGACACGGCTAGTCTTCCGACAAGTTGGACTAGTCTAGCGGCAGGGTCTGACGGACTAGTTCTTACTGCGAAAGGGGCGGCGCAACTACCAGCATATCAGACGCCTCACCAGTATCTCAATTGGACTGATACTGGGACAGTGAACAATAAGGCGTGGGGGACATCAGCTGACCTTGTGATAGAGTTCTTTGGGGCGAGCAATGCTACGCTGACGGGCATGGTGCCAAGTTTCACTGCTCAGACAGTCGGTATTAGGAATACAGGCACAACACTCCTGACACTACTTGATAATAGTGGAAGTAGTTCGGCTGGCAACCGATTGTTTTTAAAACCCCTTACTACAATACGAATTGCTCCAAATGGTTGGGTATCCTTCTTCTATGATGGCTCTGTGTGGGTGATGAGCGACTGGGCACAGGGGAATTGGATATCGGCTGGCTATAGTGGAGGAGACTTTACAGCTAGTGCTGGTACATGGACGGTTGAAGCGGGTGACTATGACTACTCAAAGTACATGGTTGTTGGCAGCCAGCTGTTCTATAACGCTAGGTTGATCACGACTTCGTTAAGTCTATCGGCCTTAACATTGTCTATCAACCAGAATCAGTTTGGCGGCTATACACCACAAGCGTCTATTATTCAACCAATAGTCGCGACGGACAACAGTACTAACACGATGGGGTTTTCAATGTGGTCCTCAACGACTATTGACTTGAAGCGGTTGGACGGGGCTTTGTGGGCTGCTTCAACCAATAACTCGTCTTTCTATGTGGCAGCAAATGTGGAGATTGCGTAATAGTCACATCTAAAATTGTGAAAGGTATATAGTTATGTATCCTCCCGGGCAGCCGCCACAGCAACAGAATGTGGGACAAACGACACAGACGCAACTTCAGCAGGGGCAAGTTGCGCAACAACAGCAGAATCTTCAAGCGCAGAGGCAGGGGCTGGCCCAACAGGCTGCCGAGGAGCAGCGTAAGCGGGCCTTGGGGGAGTATCAGCTCGAAGAGGCGCAGGATAAAGCCCACTTTCTCCCCACAGTGATGGGGCAGGAGAAGCAGCTGTTTGGTAAGCTGATGGGCATGACGCCGTGGGGCACTGTGCCAGGGGGTCCTGGTGGCGGAGGTCCGGGGGCTGTTCCATCCATCGCGTATCCTAATCTTGCGCCCGGGCAAGAGGCGGCCTTTGCTAGGGCGAAGGATAAGGCTGCGCTAACAGGGCAATCTGCTTTGACTGGGCTACAACAGGCTCTTGCTGCTAGGGGAATGCTTGGGAGTGGAGTCGAGGCTGGCGGTATTCAAGATATTGTAAAGTCTGGCATGGGTCAGCTTGGGGACCTAACTAGGGAACAGGCCATTCAGCAGACACAGGCGGCGCAGAAGGCTGCTGAGACCTCATATCAAGGTGCGATTACTCAGCGGGGTCAGGATATCGACCTGCAGAAATCGCGGGAGATGGCTGCGATCGAGGCGTGGAAGGCGCAGCAGGAGGCTCTGCGGGGTCTAATGGGCTCTCTGGGTCTCAACATGAATATTGGGTACTAATATGGACCCAGTACAAGGACTCATGGGGGCTTTGCCCTCAGCGCAGTATCAGAACGACTTGGCAGGGTTTCTACAGCGTCAGCAGCAGGCAGTTGATGGGGCTGATGAGCAGAGCATGATGGCGGGGAAGGGTCCGCTTAGACGGATTTATAAGCCCGGGGCGCAAGATGCAGCGGACTGGACCTTACCGCCTCAGTCCCAGCAGGCCCTGCAGTGGCTTCAGCAGTCCTTGCCCCCAAGTCACACGGCTGTTTCTGGTCCCTTTGGAACGTTTGGGGCTGGGCCTGGTGGCAATATGCCCGGTGTCCCGACAACTCGACCTAAGACTCAATAGTAGGTAGCGAACATGGCTAATGGAACTGATGCCGTTCTCCAAGGGCTTTTGGGGGCTTATAGCGCGCAGCCTAGCTACACTTATGCCGGTGGGTTTACCACGCCTAGCATGGGTGAGGCAGATACGCAGTTTGAGCAAGAGCGTAGGCGGAGAGCTGCGGAAGCGGATGCGCGGGATAAAGCAGAGATTGCGTCTAGACGCCAAGCGGCAGAAGCCGCCCTAGCAGCCGGGTTCCGTGGGGCAACTCCGACTCGTGCTGAAGGGCCTGGTATGGAGCCGACTTATACAGCTGTTGGGAAATCTCCGGTTGAGCAAATGGGGGAGGCTAAACGGGCAGAGGAGTTGGCTAAGATACAAGGTCCGGCCGAAGTTGAGAAAATCAAGCAAGCTGGTGCGTTAGCTGCCCAACAACAACAATTTGATATTATGCAGAGGCTACAACGCTTGGCGCGAGGTGAGTCAGCAGAACCACCAGCGGCACCACCTGCTGGAGCACCTGGAGTCGCACCAGCTGGAGGAACAGCGGCAGTGGCTGATACTGGGCGCCTTGCAGTGTCCGGAGCAGCGGCGCCAACAATTAAGCCTCCTGTTCCAGAGACTACCTGGCATGACTTCTTCTTTGGTGGGCCGACGGCTGCGAAGTATGGAACCTTCATGGACCTCGTAGGCGCTCTTGGGACCTATGGTAAGTATAATCTTGGTGCCCTGCCAATGGACCACCCAATGTCCAAGGCCATTCAAGCATCGTCCTTCGCCAATCTACAACAGATTGAAGGGACGTTCCCAGGCATCCGTGGTATTAGCACTATCCAGAAGAAATTCGCGGAGCATCAGGCATCTATTGGACGCGAGGCTCCTGCAGGGTCCTATGCTCGGTTGAAGGAACTGAACAGCATGCTTGATAATCTCTCTGGAGAAATTGAACAGGAGAGCAATAAAATCGAGATGACTCCGGCGGGTAAGCTCACACTAGCTCACGATCCTGCAGCGGTGCAACGGGCCAGATTTGTGTTGAACAATACACGGAAGCTAATGCGTGAGGCTCAAGGCGGCATGGAGCAGCAATACCCAGGAATTGGTTCAGGAGGACAGGGCGGAGTTATTCCATCCATGCCTGGCGCAGATGAGTGGGAACAGATTAGGTAACTAGCATGCCTACCTATAGAAATAAACGAACGGGACAGGTTATCGAATCTGACCGAGAATTGTCACCAGCCGAGCTAATGCAACGGGCGGGTGGAACTGCACCTGCTCCAGCGCCAGGACAAACACCTTCACTGGCTGAGGATCTGGTCACTCGTGTTGCTGCGCCCACAATTGGCGGGATTGCCGGCGGTCAGATTTCCGGTCCTTTTGGAGCTGCACTTGGGGCCACGGGCGGACAGGCGTATGGAGACCTCTACCGAGCATTACGCCATGGTCCAGACCCACTTTCCAGTCAACCTGCCTCAGCAGCGCCACCTTGGGCTGCTAGTATCATTGGCGCTGGACAGCAAATGCGGGATGAGATTAACCGACTTGGGAAAACAGCTGGCGCGACTCTTTTGGGTGAAGCGGCTGGCCCAGCGCTCAAGATGGTTGGTGCGCTTGCGCCAAGTAATTTACTGCGACTTTTACGTGGTGCTGGTAGCGGAAGTGGAGTTGGAAGTAGGGGCGCTGGTGGCCTTGTTGAGGCCGTAGGCTTGGGGTCTATGGGGCATCCCATCCTTGGGGCGGGTGGAGCCGCGTTAGAGGCAGCAGGTCCAGTTGGTAGTGCTATCGAGCGTGCTGTGACACCGGCCGGGACTAAACCCATTCTAGGGTCAAAGGTGCTTGGGGGAGCTAAAGAAGAACTTGGGGGCGCCGCCAATTGGGCGACACAGAAGGCCAAGGACCTTTATGATGCGGTTCAGGCTGCTCGGGCTGTCCGGGCTACAGCGCAGGGTTTTACACCACCTCCGACTGGGAGTCCGGCGGCTAGTGCTAGACCAGTTGGTGCAGGGCAAGCGGCTGCGGCTGCCGGGAGGCCACCAGTTGCACCTCCGCCCACTCCAACAGCGTCTCCTGTTCCAACGTCATTGCCTCCTCGTGGGCTACCTGCACCGCCGCCTGCGCCTCCCCCCGAGGTATCGGTGCCAACAGCTACAGCGCAAGGGGCTGCCCAACCAGCTGCACCGCCTGCCCCACTGATACAGTCACCTACAGCCACTGCACCACCAACTCCAGCAGGGCTGGCTCCTCCACCTGTTGCTGGACCAGAGCCGCCTAGTGAGTTGGCGAGGTTCTTCCGCACGCCGCAGGGCGCTACGGGGTTGAACTATGCACAGGCGAAGACTGCTGAGGCTGCAGGGGAGATTCCCACAGCGGTTGGTGCTCGGGGTAGCCACTTGCTCAACATTCCGGGGCGAGAGGCTGAAGGGCAAGCAATTCTTGGGCAGTTAGAGCGCTCTGGGATGAGTGGGGGCGTTGGAACTGCACCCGCAGCACCAGCCAATGTTCTGCCGTCTACACCTAAGTCGTTGGAGGAATTATTCGGCATTGATATAGCCCCACAAGGACCTAGAGTGCCAGGTGGAGGTACTCCTACGCCAACAGAGACTATGTGGGACCCGTGGCGTGGGCAGCGTGTTGCGCCTAAACCGGAGGATATCTTTTCTCCTGCGGGTGCCGAAGCTAGAGCAGCGGCTGCAAAGCCCTCTACAGCCCCTATGGCGACGCCTAAGCCGCTTGGTGAGGTTAGGGCTCCCAGCGTCGCTCCAGAGTCTCCTGGGCCATCTACGGAGGCTACAACGGGTAATTGGGCACAGGACCAGGCGGACATCGCAGAGGCGGCGGATATGCTCAAGAAACGGGGTGTGAATGTCACGCCAGACACGCTGAACTTCATCGAGCAGCTGCAAAAGATGGGACAGTCCATCAAGTAGGGGTCACGGCGATGGCGTGGGTTCTCTCCGTTTTGAGTGTTGTGTTAGGGGCTGGGATTGTGGCTATGGGTAAGTGGATGTTTGCAACTAATGCCAAGGTGAGTGTCCTGGAGAAGCAGGTAGAGGACTTCAAGGAGCTTATTGAGGCGAAGTTTGACGCCACCAAAGAGATGTTTGTAGCCACGAATCAGCGATTAGACCGTATCGAGAGAACTTTGAACGGAGCGTTACGTTATGGGCAAGACTATAGATAGCGTTATCGGAGACGTGATTCGGAGAGAGGGTGGGCCTACGGATGACCCCCAGGACAAGGGTGGGCCGACGGCGTGGGGGATTAGCAAGGTAGCTAACCCGGAAGCATGGAAGGATGGGCCGCCTAGTGAGGCTGAGGCTAGGGCGATTTACCTGAGGAAATACGTTCAGGGGCCTGGGTTTGACAAGATTGAAGATAAGGCGCTACAGGCTCAGCTGGTAGACTTTGGGGTCAATAGTGGGCCTGCCATAGCCATTATGAAGCTGCAGGGGATTCTCAGCGTGCCTATGGATGGCGTGCTAGGACCCCAGACACTTGCGGCTCTTACGACACTCAAGGCGGAAGAGGTTAACAACCTTCTTGTTGCTACCCGCGTTAAAATGGTAGTATCGATTGCGGTTAAGAACCCCGGTCAACTTCGTTTTTTAAGTGGTTGGGTTGACAGGTCACTACAGTTCCTGGAGTAGGGCATGGAACTCAAGGTAAAAGTGAAGGCAAAAGGGATTGATTCCAAACGATTGGAGCCAGTCCTGAAGGGTCTGCATAAAGCATTGGGGGCTAAAAGTGGCAGCTAAGTCTAAGCACGATAAGGCTGTCGCTGGGCTTAAGAAGGCTAAGGGACCTATTGGACCTGCTATTATCCATGGCTTGGGTTCTGTGGATACCTCTCCGACGCCGAGACCCCCTATTCCAGTTAACCCCATTAAGGGCCTACAGGATGCGCTCAAGGCTGCCGAGGTTGCTGCTGTAGCGAAGCAGGTCGCGGAAGTGAGTGGGCGATGAGCGCAGCGGATGGGCTTAGGAACGCTATGCCTACGCGCTTTTGGAAAAAGGAAGTGGCAGAGGGCGAAGGGAAGAAGATTCCCAAGACTTCGGTCCTTTATCTCCATCGGACTGGGACTAGATATCGCTGCAAAGATTGCTTGATGTTCATCTCCGATACCCAGAGATGCACTATTCATGGTGAGGGAGACCTCATCAAAGCTGAAGGATATTGTACTTACTGGGTCAAGGGCAAGCCACAGACACAATCAGACCATCACAAGCCTATGGGGAGCGTCTCCAAACTGGAGTCGGGCTATGGTGAAGACCCTAAAGGCACTCAGTGCCAGAATTGCGAATACTTTCTACCGGATGCGTCTGATTGCCGAGTTGTGGATAAGGATTCAGCTGGTGACGATGTTGGCAAAATACATCCTATGGCATGCTGCTCAAACCAAGAGCCGAGGGACTAGACCATGATTGTATATGTCCGACACGCCGAGACGGCTTCCAACCAGATAGGCCATGAAAAGATACGGAGCCACCTGCCAGTGCCTTTGGACCAGAACGGGATGGCACAGGCGGAGGAGATTAGCCATGCCTTGGCTAACCTGGATGACGTGAAAGCTATCTGGTGTGGGACTTCTGTAAGGGTTGTGCAGACCGCTATGGAGATTGCCGAGGCTCTGGGGATGACCTTGACGCCCCTGGAGGAGCTTAATACTTGGGATATGGGGGATTGGGCGGGGAGGTTGGTCAAGGAGATGCTGCCCAAGATTCATGCGGCCATTGACAAGCCTAATACACTTATACCAGGCGGGCAGACCTTCCAACAGTGGCTCAACCAGACTCAGCCTAAGGTGAAAGAGGCTGTCGAATCGGATGACCTATACGTTGTGGTGGCTAGTGGGCGGATTGGGGGACTTTTGCTTGCCCTGAGCGAGAATGATGGCGAGTATCCGGCTATCGAGGTGCTAAAGCGGGGGGCACCTGTGGACCCCATTGGGGTCATCGTGGTGCGGAAGGACTGGAAGATTCTCTACAAGTCGGCTAGGTCAGCGGAGCGGGCGGGGGACTCGTAAAATAACTCGGCGGGCAATAGACCGGTCTGAGTTAATCCAGTTTAGCGAGTTGGGCCTAAACACTTCAACCTAAAGCGCTTAGGCACCAGTCGCTAAATTACTATTTACTAACCTCTCTCTTTAAGAGAGTGAGTGTTAGGTGCCAAGTTATTTTGGTAAGTTGTGGGGTGTTAGATGCCGATGGTTTACGGAAACTGGGGGCCGGGAGTGCCGGGGCAACCCTCCCCGGCGCTGGATGCCCTAAGGCATCTTACGGCGAGCCCGGGGAACGGGGGAGGCCCTAATCCTAGGCGATTGACGGAAAATGACTCCTGGGGCAACGTCGAGCCTCCTGGGGGTGGTTTAAGCAATCCCCGGGCTATGGGTGGGCCTCAGGCACTTACCCCTTACGATATGAACGATCGTGGCTCTACGGGCATCCTGGGGGCTCCTGAGGGCATTCTGGGAAGCTCACTAGACCCGCGTCTGCTAGCGGCTATGACAGCTAGGTCTAGGAACTCTATGCCACCCCCTGCTACCCCGCCTGTAGAAATACCTGCCCACGAGCAGGCCCTCAACTCGCTAAAGGCGGCTTACCCCGGTCTGGCCAATGCTTTACCTTGACCCTTCTGCTCCTGCCATGCTATAATCCCCTCACACCGACAACCCTTTTCAAGGAGACCGAATGGCTATTGCACCACTGCACCGCATGAAAAAGGACCTGATTGTGTGGTTGGGGAGTCATTATTGCAAGCATGGGCATACGTATCTTGCGCATTATGGGTGTTATGAGGGGCACAAGGAGCGCATCGGGTATTTTGACATAGAATCCTCCAATCTGGTGGCCGACTTTGGCATTGTACTGAGCTATGCCATCAAGGACGGGAACAGCAACAAGATTTATTCCTCCGTACTAACCCCCGAAGACATCAAGAAGGCTAAGATGGGGCAAGAGGATAAGCGCCTAGTGCGGCAGTGTTTGGCTGACCTCAAACAGTTCGATAGAATAGTGACATATTTTGGCAGCAGATTCGATTTGCCTTTCGTTCGTGCTCGGGCACTCTCTGTAGGACTAGACTTTCCCAACTATGGCACCCAAAAACACACCGACCTCTACTTCATCCTGCGAGGACGGGTCGCCCTCTCCTCAAAGCGACTGGAAAACGCTTGTCGAGTCCTATTGGGGAAAACCAACAAGACCCGAATCGACGCCAAGTACTGGCGAGCCGGGGTCAGGGGTGACAAGAAGTCCCTTGCCTATATCCTTGACCACAATAAGAAGGACGTCATCGACCTAGAAAAGCTATATCTGAAAATGGTACATTTTAGCAAGCCAACCGACACATCTATCTAAGGCGGCACCCCATGCGGGTAGTTTGCTCCCTCCTCCTTGCGCTTTCCATACTGCTTGGGCTCGGCCTCCCCGGTCGGGCTCAGGCGTTTGACCCTCTTGACTCCGTCGTACAATTGAATCTAGCTGACGGGCAGGGCCTTGAAGGACGCTGTAGTGGGTTTGTCATTGGCGCTAGCCATGGCTATGTTCAGACCGCTGACCATTGTGGAGCGCCTATCACCTACGCGGTAATGGATGATGGAACCCATCTGTATGGGCACATCGTGTGGCATGATGAGGCTCTAGACACAGAGATTGTGGAGATTCCGGCGCTAGCAGGGCGGTTACCGTCTTTGGAACCCCTGTTGGGCGCATGGGACGATGAGCCAGTGTTGATGATTGGCTACCCGGGAGGAAGACACCCTGCACTCATGATTCTAGGACACGGAATGGCGGTAGACGTCCGGCTGGACAAGAGTCTAGGGGATGGGAAGTACCAGATTATGTATCGCCATGACGAGAATGGCGGGTGGGTGATGGTAGACCAAGCCGGGATGAAGGGAATGTCCGGGGGCCCCATCCTTAGCGTAGACGGCAAAGTCGTGGGGATGCTACAAATTGCCAACACGGACTCAGCATTTGGTCGGCGAGAATCAGTTCTGTATGCTCATACGTCGAAGTATTGGGAGTAGGCCGTATGCCTAAGCAGAAGTTCGTGCAGGTGACGTGGATTGATGCGTGGGAGGATGAGAGTAACTTTGCAACCGCCCATGCTATTGCACAGACACACGAACCGATGACGGTTCGCACTCGGGGCTGGTTGCTGGTGGATGACGACACAGGAATAAGCCTGGCGGGTGAGGATTCCGCTCAAGATGGGCACGATGTGTTTAGGCGCCGCTGCTTCATCCCTCGGGTCAACGTCAAGCTGGTCGAGGAACTGAAGTTTAGCAAGCCCAGGAAGGTGAGAAATGGGAATCTGGTGGGTTCTAGTGACGGGGATAGCGCTGTCGGGAGGAATCCTGGTGTTCCAGTGGGTGAAGGAGCGGTTCAATAGAAATGAGTAAGCTAAAGAACATCTTTAAGCAAATAGGGGAAGCAGCAGCTGAGTTTGTTGCTAGCCTTATTTACAATGGACCACGGTAGTGGAGCTGGTGGAGGGACTTGAACCCCCAACGGGCTGTTCACAAAACAGCGGCTCTACCAATTGAGCTACACCAGCGTATGTGATAAGGGCCAGGATCATCTCCTGGCCCTTTGTGTTTCTAGCGTTGTTGTGCTAGTTGTTTGACTTGTTTGTGTATACTGGTGTGGGCGATGAACTGCCCACTGTCGGTAGGGGCTAGCCCAAACCGGTCATCGAACTCTTTTAGCAGGGCATCAGCGACCTTGGCAGCGCTGTCAGGGGTGGTGCAGTAGCCGTCCCTATAACCGTTTAGGATGGCTGCAGAAGCGAAGTGAATCCAAGCGTCAGCTCTAGTCATTGGACAAGTCCTATTTCCTTTAAATAATGGATGCCACTAGCTAATGTTTGAATGTTGTCTTTGGCAGCGCCTAACATTCTGTTGCACGAATGACACAACAATCCTCTTGGTAAATTAGTGGCATGATCATGATCCCTAACAGGGGGAGCCATCTTATTTTTACAGATAGCACATCTCCCATCCTGTTTCCTTAGGACATCAAAATATAGGTCTTTTGTCCAACCAGGAACTCTACCCCACTTATATCTCCGGTGAAAGTAGTCTTTCTGCCTCTGGTTAGTTCTTTCCTGGTTTGCCGCATGGTTTGCCTTAGACCGAGCTATAATATGCTCTCTATGCGCTAAATAATAGGCTCGATCATATGCTTTCTTTTGTTCCTTGTTCCGCAAGTTTAACCTTTACATACTCGTAACCGTTTATGTTAAAGTACACGGCACTCGCGTGGTCCTCGTCCTCATCGCCATTGAACCACTGAGCAAAGTGGCGGTCTGCACTCTTCTTGAACCGAGCCATCTCTTCCGTGCCAGAGGCTAGGGTCCAATTGGGTATGAGGCCGTCTACATCTGGATACTTCACTGCGCCTTTAGTGAGGTGAAGCGCCCAGCGCTTCAGCATAGGGCCAACACGCACCCGCCACCAGTCAATCTTACCAGCCTCAGTGTCCCGCACCATTCCGCCTGCAAACTCCTTGCGCTCGCCACTGTCCTTCACTACGAAGTCTGTCATAGTTATTCCTCTGGCTCACGCCGAAAGAAGTGATTTCCAGGTATTGGGTGTTTTATCTCCCACTCGATGAGCTTGTCAGTCCATTCTCTTAAACATTTGGAGGAACAAAACTCAGCATAAGTGTCGTCTCTATTGCGCCAAAGAGTATATGAGTGAAGGCTCAGGTTAGACGCCTTGCAGTTGAAGCAATTTACACCTTTCAAGGACATCCCTAGCTCCCAATCCCATGTCGTTTGAACAGCTTCCACTTGTTGTATTCTAGGACCTCTGCCAAGGTCAAGTGATGAAGTTGTAGGCACTTCCCGTAGTAATAACCCACATCACCCAACTCCTCCTTGATGTTCCCAGAACGGTCCTTCTCCGTATGGAACCAAAGCTTCTTGTGTTCGTCAAGGACTTCGCCAGCCTCTCCAGCAAGGCCCATGACCGCGTTCTCGACATGATCACGCGGTGTTACGAGACGCCCGGAGAAGTTCCAGGTCCTATCTACGACTTCACGACAGTGTTTAGCCAACAGGTCTTCCATCATTCCTCCTATACTTGGGCAGCCCACTCAAGAAGCTTGCGATAAGGGGCTGTTGGGCTATCCGCCGCATGCATAATCCTCATCTTAGCTGGTCCAAAGTAACCAGAATATTGGTCAATGGCTTGAAGGGGGCATTGAAGCTCTTTGTCCCAAACACCAGCCTGATGACGAATCAGACCAGCCGCCCAATTGTCTCCGTCCAGCGTCTTAAACTGACCTGGCTGAGTCACAACAAACATCTTCTTACAACGACGGATCTCCCATAATAGATATAGGAACTGTAACGCTGTCCACATAAGTCCTCCTAAAGTAAAATAGCCTTGGCAACATGCAAGGCCACATCTAATGAGTCCACACGGTAGCCAGCAGCTTGCTGCACCATCATATGCTCGTGTGGGTTGCCCTTGCACTCCATCACGAGGATGACGGGCCTGCGTGCGCTATCCGCCCAGCCTAGCTCCATCATAGAGCCAATGCTGACCGTCTGAGCGCCCATGAGGTTCATTAGCACCACGTCTGCTCGCTGGGCGTCAAAGCGGTCTCGGGTCATGACCCCAGGAGGCAGGGAAAGCACGCTCATGTGAGCGTATTCCTCCCCAGTGCCACTGATCTTAGACAGACCGGCGAGATAGTCCTTACCTCGCATGGGTGACAAGCCCTTGATGCCGTCCTTGTCCAGCTGTTGGATGGCATACTGGCGCCAGTCGGTGCAAGCGCCATAGGAGAGCCCAGTGATGGGTCCTGCAAGATAAACAAGTGGTTTTGTGCTCACAATCAGCTCTCCTTGAGGTCCTGCTCTAAGTAGCATTTCCTCTATGTGCATTATAGTTCTAGCCTTCCATTGGTTAACGTGACCCACCGGTCCTCCAAAGGTCGGAACTCGTTCCAAGTCTGGGTCCAAGGGCCACGAAAAGTCATAACCCAAGATGTGCCTACCGAGTTTACCTTATGGATAGTCCGCCTTCGGGTAATGATAGGCATTAGACTAGGACCATGAACAAGGAAATCCCCATCTAAATGATTTTCTTGCAGCTCCCCAGACAGGAGCCAAGATATGGAGTTAAAGGCATGTGAGTGATAAGCTTCTCTGCTCTTACCCTCAAACTTGAGGAGAGCAATTGAGAACAACCCCTTGGCTTCTATGAGCCACCATCCAGTCACGGTGGATTCAGCACCGCCGTCCTTACCTTTGTAAAATAGCTTCATATGTTACCCCCTCATAATGAGAATGCCAACCGTGAGAATAGTGGCCCCAACCCAGTAAAGAAGCTTCCCTAGCTCGGCCCCCTGATAGAGGTAATAGGCCGTGCAGATTGCGTTGACGACTAGTGGGATTGTTTCAATGCGGTACACAGGTCCTCCACGCTGGTGAAGATGTCAGTAGCGAATTGGCTCATTACATCATGCCTATCCTTTGCGGTAGTTTCATCAAGTAGGAAAAGAACTGTTTTACCTCTAGCCCTACTATAACCGGCTTCCATCATGCACGATTTACCCGCTGGAAATACAACCACGATAACATCTGCCATATCTATGTAAGCTTTGTCATAGTTAAAGACATGTCTGGCTGCCCTTCCCTTTAGTGCCGCTACATAATCATGTCCTCGTTGTGTCTCGTAGCGTTTCCAATAGTCATCTCCTTCCGGACCCGCAGCCATGTAATCGTCAAAAACATCAAATCTAGAATCCTCTCGTATTTTATTGGCAACGGCTAACACTTGTGGATTCCTAAGAGAGCCAACAATGTACACCAAGGTCTTACGTGGGTCCCTCACTAAGTAGGCACTAAGTCTGTAAAGGACTTCCTCGCTTTCTTTCACCATTCCTAGTACAGAATTGCAATTGTTACACAACAAACCTCGAACTATGCCTGTGCTATGGTTATGGTCAACAACTAGGTCCAGTGGGTCGTATTGCTCCTGACATCCCAAACAACGGTTGTGCTGTCTGATTGCCATCTGATAAAAGTCCGTGAGTGATAACCCATATACACGTTTCAACTGACGGGCTCGTTTCTCTTCGCGGGTTTCCTTGGCTCTAGCAGTTACTCTACGAACCCTACGACATTCCCGGCACGGCTCACCAACTTTACCGTGATAATACTTAGTAAAGGCTTCTAAAGGCAACCAATTCTTGCATTGTGGGCAATATTGTTGGTCCTTCTTATAAAGATTGGCAAATCTCTCAAATTGACTACATCCACAGCTTTTGGAAACCCCACTAACCAACACGTCACTTCGAACTGGCCGCTCCCTACCACAAACACAACGGCATGTGTAATAAGGGTGTCCTGCAGGACTATTGCCGTAGCGTTCCAATACTTGCCATTTATTAAAGGTCTTTCCAGTAAGGGCAGATTGTAACACTTTGTTCTTTGAGCCTTTTGGTCGTCCCATCTAGTGTGCCTCCGCCCACGAGTTGCCCATTGCGGTAGCAGCGGGCAACGAGATGCCCCCTAGTTCTTCGATGGGTTCTTCGAAGGTTGTCTTCAGTATCTGTGCGTAATGTCCTGCCTGCTCCCGTGGCACCGAGAAGACCAGCTCGTCATGGCACTCGATGATAGGCAGGGAGTAGCGGTCTAGGCGCTTCTCATACCAGATGACTGCCATCTTGCGTAAGAGCGCATCGAAAGCTGCCGACCGGCCCAGGAATGCTACAGCATACTTCCAACGGTCTCGGCGAGGAGCACAGGCGTTGCAGGAGCACCAATATTTCTTGCCAGGGTCATGTTTGGCGTAGCGCTCTCCTGCATCACCGTACTTGGCTCTGGAGAAGCACATGAGCCTTCTGCCAAAGCAATTGGTGACTACTAGGGGATTGTTCTGTGCTTCGGCCCAGAGCTTGTCCCGGAATGCAGATGTGAGCGGGTATTCCGCCAGCATTTGGCGCGTGATGTTCTGGCACTGTAGTGCCTGTTGCCGGGATGGGCGTTCCGTATTGAACAAAGCCCTCGCTAAATTATAGTAACTCTCGCCCTTATCGAAGCCATGATTAATCGCCTTGCCCTGTTGGCGAGTAATATTCAGTCCAAAGGACTTGTTGATAAGCGCTGCGGTGCCCTCGTGCGAGATGCGCTTCTCCAATGCTGCGTTCACTCGGTCCATATCGTGTGACTCGAACGCATTTGTAATCGTCTCAACAGATGAGAAGTCCACCCCAAGTACAACATGCGATTCATCTAACGCGACAACAGCCTTGCGTAGTGGGACCGGGCGCGGGTCTTCACCAGGTCTAGGAAAGTTAGTGATGTTCGGTGAGCTAACCACCGCTCTGTCCGGCGACCCGCAGACGTCGTAACGCGGGTGGATGAACCCATCTGCGCCCACCTTACTGAAGTCGATGCCGTCCTCCGTCTCTTCTGCTTCCCCAAGCCAATGAGCGTCGTTAGCGCCTTTTCCGAGGTCAATAACAGCATCTATGAACTCCCTTGCTTCTGGTGTTAGCGAGGAGTTACCTTGCAGTTTAAGCCAGGTCTTTCGCTGACGGTCCTTGGGACGGAACCCAAACTTTTCCTGGCAGACGTCGAGGACCTTGTCTGAGCGCCAGATGGGGATCTTCTTGATGACCTTCTTGCCCCGCTCTTCCCACAAGTGATACTTCTCGATAATTTCCGCTGTTTTGGCTTTCCTGGCTTCGTAGATTTGGATGAGGACGTTCTTGTCAAGCTTTACTCCTTGGTCTCGCATGCGAGCAAAGATCGGGGATACAGCATGGCCAATGGCCACGGTTTTCTCCAGGTTGTCGGATTTGATATGCCGTTCCAGCGTCGGATGAATCCAGCCTGCTGCAGCAGCGTCCATAGCGCACGTTCGATGCAAGTCTGTTGCATATTCCTTCCAATCGAGGGGGAAGCGCTGTCCTTGGCGCCCATCGAGCAGGAGGACCATGGAGCGCAGGTCGTAGGAGCCAGTGCCCGCTAGGTGTCCGTTAATGGCGTGCATGGCGATACGAGTATCGAACACCTTGGGCTCAAGCCATGCGACGTCGATGCCCTCCTTGGCGAGCTGTCGGCAATCCGCGTCCAGGAAATTCTGGCCCACCACGGTGTCAGCTCGCTTCAGGGCTTCGAGATACTCCTGCATGGTCTTCTCGTCTCGATCAGTGGCTGTGGCGCGCAGGCCCCCGCCCCAACCCAGGCCGAGCACGTCTATCTTCTCTCGCGTCCATTCCATGTCAGCGGAGACTATCATTGGACCTCATGTGCTGTGATGCCTAGTCTTATCCTGTAATATCCGTCCTCTTTTTGCCCAAGCTCATACTTAGCCTTTTCGGCCTGTTCCATGCTGGCATAGACCCCCAATATCTCGAAATCACACCAGTCAATGAAGGCTAGGATATATACTGTCAAGAGCGTCCTCCCACTTGGTGTAAGCTACGTCTACAACTGTGTCACTACCAACGGCAATCTTCAATGCTTCCTGTCCATGCTGGACGAGTGCAGGCTGGCGCAGGATATAGGCTGGATGTGGCGCGAACACCCAACGCCTACCATCTCGCTCATATACTCGGCCTATACGCCCCATCACTCCCTTGACGTCATGACCTAGCTGCCGGTCTACGGCATCCTCACCCTCAAGTTCTGTAGCGAAGAAGTAGCGCTGGGGGCTTTCTCCGCACAAGATGGCTACAGGCGCATCCCCTAGCTCGCGATACTGCGTGCAGTGCTTCTCGGCCTCTAGTCGCTCCTTACCTTTGGGGTAAGGCCGTCCCTGCACCATTGGGGGCAGGCAGTGCAGGATATTGACGAAGGAGACTCGTTTCTTCTCTAGCGCTATCTGCAGCTGTGGCACGGCCTTGATAAGCCAGTTACGGAGGACAAAGCCTGCATCACCAATGAACGGGGTCTTCTCGACCAGCTCATTACGCCCAGGCGCCTCGCCTACGATGACGTATTGCGAGTTGGGGCGCAGGAGGTCTGGGCAAAAACCTTGACCTGTCGTGGCGAGTGGGCATCCAGCGCAAGTTGCTAAAGGCATAAATGTTTTTGTTGGCTCTGAGCCCAGTTACAGCCCGCCCTGATGGCTTGTCCTGACGCATCAGGTATGGGCGCCCTGTCGTTCTGGGCTGGAACGGAGCAGGGTCTTGACAATACGCCAAGGAACCATCAGGGTGGGCCATAATTGGGCTCAAGCTCGCTAAAACCTTGTAAGGTGCGGGGAGGTTGGCTGTCCCTCCCCACCCACTAGCACCGCTGGTCCTAGATGCCTCTAGGTCTTCCTGGGCACTTCCCAGGCTTTTCAGGAGCCAGCGCCCCTGGTCGGATTCGCACCGACCTTTACTTTAAGCCTTCTGCGTATGAGCGGATGTCTGTAACTAGTCGCCACAGTCGCCAGCACAAACCACACTCAGCAACAGGCTTTCTAACTGCTGCATACTTGGGATGAAACGGGCATTTGATTGTCATCCACCCTCCCTTCAGAGCACTTGCGCCTTGGTCGGCCGAGTCGAGCGGTAATCCCGAATCTCCTTGAACTGAGGATTCCGCTCATCGGGGCCAAGCTTGAAGTAACCAGTCTTGCCGAACAGGGGCGCCAGATTCAACCCACCGTTCTCACTACGCTGGAACGACCGCACATCTGCAATCTTCTGCAGCTTGCCCAGTCGAGTGATGGTCATGAAGGACCGGAACAGTGGTCCCCACTTCTCCTCACCAGCCTTGACCTTCTCCTGGTGCGCTGTGAGCGCCTGGATGGTCTCCTGCGTGAGGTCGTCCGGTCGGTAGTTCACCAACACAGCGCTGTTGAGTGTCTTACCATCTGCAGCTCGCGTAATCTGAACCTGCAGGCGGATGTTCCGGCTGTCCCCGTTGTTCGACGGTGCATCCGTGCTCTCGAACACCCGGTCGTTGCCGTTCTTGTCCGTGAAAGCACGTCTATCCACGATAACACCCTGATACCATGCATCCGCCCACTGGTCGCCGATTGAGGGACCGCCATCGTCTACCGCACTGAAATCCGGAAGGTCTTCCAACTGAAAGTCAACACTCATTCTGCTCTCCTTTACTCGTCGTTAACGGACTCGCTAGCCCCGGTTCCCATCGCCATACTTACACATTTCTCTGCAGCGCGGGTCTGTAACATGTGATAGGGCTTGGCTTGCCACACAGGCGAACGATGGACAAACCACTCGGATAGCCATGCATCATATGTGGCGTATTCCTTAAGCGAAGGGTCACCAACCCGCATCTTACACCGAATACCGATGTCCTTGTTAAACCCTAGCTTCTTTGCCTCCTTTGCTGCATCAGTCTCTCGGGGAATATCTTTCCACTCACGCGACATCTCTTCGAACTGTGGTGGACCCAAGTCTATACCACGGTTCCTCGCAACTTGGCGCTTCCCTTCTAATGTCAAATTGACCGAAGCCCTGTTCGGGTCAAACCAGACCTCAGAGCCAAAGGGCGAAATCCCGAGTTCGTAACACCTAGTAGCGAACAGAATCGCCTGCCTAAAGCTAAGAAAGATTGTCCCTCCCCCGCTCTGCATAGGCTTCTGCATCAGGATAAGTGCTGTCTGATGTGGCTTGAGATTGCGCCAATCCAGGCTATCCATGGTCTCCATGACCTCAAGCACTGGAATGTCCTGCTCCTTGATAAGACTCCGCATGCCTCCCTTCGCTGGCACCAAGCCTTGTTCTACAACAACCTCTCCCTCTTTCACGCTCTCACTCATTAATCACCTCTGTCTTTGTGTTTTTGTCTTAAACCCAATCTGTGTTACCTCATTGTAGTCCTGCTCGCACAGGATTTGGAACGGACACATACTGGTCACGCCCCGGGTCACGAGGTTGCATCCATCAGAGTGGCATACGTAGTTGTCAGGATTGGACCCCAATTTTACTATGGCTGCGTGGATGCTGTCAAGTTCCTGTTTCCACTGCTTGAGCTGCACTTGAGTCACAGGCTGTATATCGCTCCGCCAGATGGCAAAGGGTGGGTCCTTAAACGCGAACTCGATGCGAATACCGGTCGCCTTCGCCAACACAGCGTAGAGCTTCACCTGAATGCTGTTCTGGACCTTCCAGAGTTGGTCAGAGAGGCAAATGGAACGGCTGGTGGACTTTACCTCGTGGACCACCTCATCCTCGCTCAGGCCGTCTAGATAGCCATGGAAATGGTCATCCTCCAGATGCAACTCACTCTTGGCCCTGCACCCATCACGGGGGTCAAACGTCTGGTAATACGCCGCTGCCCAAGTCGTCATAGCCGTGGTCAACTTCGCCTTGGCCTTCTCGGGCACCCAGCCGTCCGTCTTGTCCGCCCAGTCCAAGAGCATGACCTTGGTGTTACCCTCTTCACTAGCCCCCTTGTAGAACCTGTCCACAAACTCGGCCCACAAGATGCCACACAGCTTGTCATGGTCATAGGTCGCCACAGACTGTTGCACAGGAGCAATCTTCAGCACGTACTGATAGTAAAAGCTCTTTGGCGAACGCAAGAATGTGTTAATCGCCGTGGGGCTCAGTTTGTTCGATGACAATGACCTCTCCTTCCTTGCCCAGCTTCTTCGCGTAATTAACGGTGTAACACCCGCCTGATTTGATATGGTCGTTAGTGTTGCAGTGATAGCACTTGGGGAAGCGCATGCCCTTGTAGTTCTCCGGAAGTGCTTTCACCGTAATGCAGTAAACCACGTCAGAGCGCTTGGCAATCTGGATGTTCCGCTGCTTGTAGCCGCCCTCCCACGCCCGCTTGGCTGGGGGATAACCGATATAACCCAGGTGTAGCGCTTCTGCAGCTTCCTTGACCCAGATGTCTATGCCGCCCAGATGACACTCGCCGCTCACTAAGGTCACTTCTTGACCATGCTCTAGGGCAGTGGCAAACGCTATGGCACGGATGGTCGCCTTAGCCTCTGCCTCAGTCTCTGGAGTGAATTTAGATGCCTCAGAGCCTACAATGCCTACATATATCATTTGTCCCAATGCCTCGTAAGGTAAATGGCGCAAGCACTTCCCACTGACCCACCAGCCGCGTAGGCCAGCAACTCTCGCCAATCTTGTGCGGCAGCCACCTTCTGGATAAGCACAAAGTTAATAGCACAGAACACGAAGTCAGATGCCATCGTCACCGCTACCTTGCCCTTGCTTGCCGCTCGGATGTTGACGATTGCCACCAAGAAGTTCAGTCCTTGGCCCAGGAACAGTAGAAGGTAGCGGCTCATCATAATCAGGCTCCAGAAGGGCATTCTCAGCGTCGTATTGGGCGATTAGGGCTTCATTGGCTGCTTTACCAGCTTCTGATTCAGCTTCCCTATAGGCTTCATCTTCCCAGTCATAAGCACCTTCCCAAGGCGCGTAGCCCTTATACCCCATCACTTCCTCCAATCCCAAGTGAACTGCAAAGGCGCCTTACCGTAGAACTCCCCCTTTATCCACTTGAACACAACCACTACACTAGGGAACCGGGCAGAAGTCTTCTTCAACCCATCTTCATCAATGAAGGCGAGGCGTCCCTTGAGGAACCGCACTTCATGAGCCTTCATGACGTAATTGCTCCAATATTTAGGGTCTGTGTAAGCAGGAATCAGCACCACATTGGTCGTACGATGCTCCTGTGACTGTTCGTAGGCCCTTTGCACGAAGGGGCCGATGAGGCTATAGGGCGGGTTGCACCAAGAGTCGGCCTCCCACGGAGTCTTGAGAGCATCTTGTTTGGCTGTGATGTAATCTGGGAGTAGGGTATTCTCTTTGGAGGCCGCTGCATCACACCAAAGGGAGAACTCATCCTGTACAACATCAAATAGTTCTTGCGGACTCCTCCAATTATCGTGCGATTTGCCAAGCACCTTGCTCATAGAACCTCCACACACGATGCGCACCAAGAAGTGCCGTCTCGTTTGTAGGTTTTACCAAATACTGGACCGCAATGCTCGCAGAAGCCTGTGTTTTTCTCAGTCCAGATGCGCTAACAGGTCTCACAAAGGCATTGAGGCTTACGAAGTGCTTTATACTTGGGGTGCTCTTTGCACGTCATTTCTAGACCTCACTCCTACAGTTCTCACATTGCTTTGCCATTGGCTCTTGTACCCAACGTCGGCACGTAGGACAGACCCACTTGGGCTTCTCCTTCACTTCCCCAGCCGCCATTAGTTCATAACCTCTTTCTTCATCAAGATATGCCCAGCCATTGGGAACTCTGCCCCTGCTGCAATCTGAAGCGACATGAACTGGCTGATCTTGTTCACAATCTCCACTATGTCTTCAGGTTCCAAATCCTCGTCCATAATCCCGGCTGCAATGGAGAGGCAGGCAATCATGACGTGGTGCCTGGGAAACCCTGTCAGGTGAGGTTCAAGGGCCTCAATGACCTTGTATATCTCTTCCCCAGACGCGGTAACGTGTGTGATTTCCCCACTCATATGCCTGCCTCCATTGACTACTTGTAAACGACGGGATCGGTCGTAACGACAACAATGTTCGACTCAGCCTTATCCTCTACAGTGCCATCCTCTTTCTGAACCTTGAGGGTAACCTTGAAGTTATAAGACCGACCAGGAGCGCCACCCCTCAGTTCATCCACCCGGAGCGTGAGGGTATCCTGGGTGTGAGCCTCAAGGCAGTCGATGAGGCCACCCTCGTCACTGCCTGGGCGCTCGTAGCTCAGACAAGCAAGACCATCAAAGGGGCCAGTGACGGTCATAATGGGGTGAACAGCCAGTGGAGCGGGTCCGCTGGTTGGCTCGATGGCGAGAGTAACGCCAAGAGCCAGAAGTGCAAGCAAGTTCATTGAATAGTCTCCTCTTCTCCTATTGCGAAGTGCCGGTTAAACGTTTCTTTATCAGCGGAAAGGACGAGGCACTCAACCTTGTCCGAGCCGTCTGTCATGTAGTGGCAGTGGCTGAACCAAGGCCGGATAATCGAGATAGCGAGTCTCAGGGACTCATTCTCATCCAGTTCCCGGGCACCCACTGTGGTGGGACGCATGTACGCGGGTGTTTTACCTTTAGGCATCCTCCGTAATTCGCTCCCCTCTCTCATCGTAAATATCAAGCTTACCCAGGCACTCAACCTCTATTCGCTTGACGTGTTTACTCAACTGTGGCAAAACCCCCTCAATAATCTTTCTAAAGTGCTTGGGGTCCAACTCATCCGCCAACTCTGCGGCCATCAGATAGCCGTAGGTGCCAATGACTACTCCGTTCTCAACTTCGTTCCTCACTCCGTTTGTAACAGGGTGATTTCCAGGCACTTATCGCCTCCCTCCATTTTCTTCACTGCCCGTTGGGCCTTGATGAAAGCTTCCTTCTCGTGCTGGGCGGGGATGCGGATAGTGATAGCCGTCCCACGCCAGGAACATCGAAACAGGTAAATTGGCATTGAATGCCCCAGATTATAGCATTGTTCGCTGACCTGCGTCAAGCCTAGCGCCTGATGTGGACAATGCAGGCTGGGTCGTCTCCACGCTGGTATACTCGTAGGTCATCGGGGCCTTCCAAGTCTTGCCTATGCTTATACTCTCCTGGTTGACAACTCAGAAGGACTGACTTGGCTCCCGCTACCCACTGCTGGGCCATTGCTAAGTCTTGTCCTGTGAGGAGAACAGAGGCTTTTCCTTGCTGTGAGTGGAACGCAGCCCCGGCGCTGAGTAATGCTGCTCCAGCTGCTGCGTCGTAGAAGTGTTGGGGATTTCCGGGGTCTTGGTCAGGTCGCTTGTTCTCGTTGGCGAAGCAAGGGCCAAGCCACCCGTTAGGGGCTGGGATAAGCCAGCCAATTTCGTAGCAATTGTGCCCCACGACTCGCTGCCACTCTGGGTCAAGGTTGGAGTGTATGGAGGTATAATGCCAGAAGGGCGTGACGCCCCAGTTCGCATGCCCACCAGCACCTGCCCCGTTGCTCCCATGCGAGGAATTAAGAGTTGCAGGTATCGCCAGAACTGGAAGAGACACTGTCTGATTAATCGGCTGATCGCTTTCATTGACCACCTCGATGAACACGTTAGTGCTAGTTGCTAAAGCATTAATGATCAAACCAAAGTGTGCAATTTGTGCATCTACGTCCGTGAGCCACTGAGTCGTGTCTGCGAAGACCGTGAACTCCACGTAACACCGGCATATAGACGCTACAAGGTCCGCGAAGGGCTTCAATTTGGTGTAGTAGGCATCCCCATATTCCCCTGGAACAAAGTGTCCCAGAGAGCCGTTAAACGCGCCAAAGACCCTAAGGAAGTTGAAGCCTACGTCCCTGCGTTGCTGGAGCACAGGTGTGATGTCCTCACCGTTGAGGTAGCGCTGATACAGGGCAAAGTCTGAGGCCTCGATGACTGTGAAGGGCGTCCCATCCTCCTGCACAAAATACCAATTCCTAGTGATGAGCCGGGGGAGTGGAGTGAATGTAGGAACCAGCGCAGGTAGCATAGAGCACGTAACGGCCGGGTCGCAGGGGAAGCCCAGCCGGAGCTGAAGGTTCTTGTTGCCAAGGGGCAGAGCGTCAATGCGATAGTCATTATAACCCTTAGCCTTGACTGTAAAGCAGCTGGTCCCAGTGGCAGCCTGTATGAGGACCTCACAGTAGCCCGTAACACCAGCCCCAGGACCTGTAGTGCAGGTCTTCCCACCCCCAACATCGTCCACATAGACCGTTGCAGGCTCCTCCAGAGGCTGGTTGAGGACCACTGCTACCACGCGACTCGGGTTACCTGGAGGGGGTGGCGGATTGTGCCTACACCCACTAATAACCATCCAAGCGATTACGAAACAGACAAGCTTTCTCATGCTTCCTCCAGATACCGACTGTACCAAAAGTCTCTCCAACACTGGGGGCAGACACGGTGTAGGACTCCCTCTAGGTCTTTCCAGACTAACCTACAGCGCTCTCGCTTCTTACCACATTCGTCACACTTGTGTTTCATAGCTCTATCGCCCTAATCCCTTCACCTACCACCTTCACCATCAGGCGCTGTCGGTAGCTGGCACAGGGGATGAGCGGAGGGTTATGCCTAAACGAGTCCATAAGCCGCTTAGCCACCGCCTCCTCCCTGCTCACTTTACACTGGATGAAGAGGGCGGGACATAACTCCTTGATGGCGACGACGTCGAAGGGTCCGCGTGACCCACTAGCTCTGATGACGACGTATCCTCGCTCTTTGAAGTCTTGCATGACTTCGTACTCGAATCGCCTTCCTCGCTCGTAGTTTCTGTTTGGCATCGCTTCCTCACACTGTTCCAGATGGAGAATACACTCATCACAGACGCTCCTCAAAGCCAGCGGCATGTTTATGTCCCCCGCCACCCTTCCGCTTAGCCAACTCACTCACATCCACCCCGTTCTCATCCGAGCGTAGGGACCATTGGCGCACTTTAGCCTCTGGTCGGTCGAAGTAAGTGGCCGCTAGGGGTTTCCCTTGGCATAGAGCATTGGCGATATCAGACCATAGGCAGGTGGCATTCACGATTGGCACAGGATATTCGCCCATGAAGGGTTGAACATGGGCTCTCTTAACATGCTGGTCGATAATCTGCTTCTCTGACCGGACGATGGCCTCCCCTTCGTTGACTATCCATCCTTGATGTTCGATAGCTGAGAACATGTTGTCCCAGACCTCGAAGTCCATGGGAAAGCTCCGAATGTAGGCGTTAATCGCCCTACTATTGGGCAACTTGTGCCTCCACAGGTCCCTGTCCTCCACATACTGCACAACCCAAGGCACAGGGGCATACTTCGGGTTGAACCATTCCCAAGTCAACCTTGCACCAGACTTCTCCATGTCGAACTTGCAGAAATCCAGGCCCTCCAGGTCAGCCTGTGCTGTCTTGTGGTGGTCCAGCACGGTCATAGACGCCGACTGGTCGTACATCGTCTGTAGGACCTCTCGCGGGTAACTGAAGTCGAGGATGAGCACATCACGACAAGTGACGTCAGGCGGGTTCTCACGGGCTGGGCCATACTCTACAGGCAGGGCCTCAATGCCTCCTAGAATGGCCCTGTGAGCCACCCAAGCGGCGCAGAAGCCGTCCGTACAGTTCCCGTGATAGATTACCAAGGGCTTAGACATATAACTCCTTCCAAGTTGTTGCGCAGAACGAACATTTTACCACTCTCATGTGCCTGAGTCAACTCCAGTCCGTTTAGCTCGGCAGGGCTCGCAAAGAGTCTTAATCCAACGTCCTGACGGGGTTTCAGGCCCCCGAGTGGCCTTGAAAATAGGGGTTGTCTTGCCCATCACGAAATAATCGAATCCCTCTATCCCATCTTCGCCACAATCCTCACAGACATGGAAAGAGTGGGCCTCGGCAGCATCAATGAGTTTATCTATTGAGTCACCCCCACTAGTGTAAAACCGTAAGCCTCCGAACTTCTCTTTGACTTGCAAAATGGTGATTCCTCTGACCTCACACAATTCGATTAGAGGTTCGTAAAGGCCCTTCCACCCAGAGCCACATTCCACACCATAGTGCTCATAACTTGTCTGCATTATCGTTACTCCGTTGACCCCGCCGAGTTTTCCGTGCTATAATCTTTCCCACAATTCGAAAATTCTGGAGGAAAAATGTCAGAACGCCCGATTCCCCTGTGTCCCGACCCTCTTGGAAACGTGTTAGGCGCCGAGTTTTTGACTAATGCGCTGGAGAACCCATTGTACCGTGAGCTGACGAGCGTGGAGCCAGTAGTAACGTGGATACTTCCAAATTTCATTCCACGGGGCACACTGATTGCCCTCGCTGGCCTGCCTGGAGCCGGTAAATCCTATCTCTGCTACACTATGGGCTTCGCCATAGCCACAGGACTACCAATACTGGGATTCACCCCGACTCGCCCGCACCGCGTCCTTTACTTCGATCAGGAAAACAGCAGGCCAGATCGGGTGCAGTATCAGCGATACGCCTATAATGGGCTCGGTAAGCCAGACCTCACCACACTCTGTAACAACTTTTGGGGTCAACCCTTCGTGCTCGGGTCGGATAAGTGGGTCACTCATGCCAAGAACGCCATTGAGACATATCAGCCAGAACTCATCTTTATCGACACAGCCACTCCCTCCTGCAACATCCAGGACGAGAACAACAATGCCGAAGCTGCAGTGGTCATAGAAAAGCTCAGGAGGCTCCAGGTGACCATTTCTCCTACGGCCACCATGGTAGTCCTCAAGCACGCCAAACTACGCGCTAATGACTCAGGAGAGGGCTTCTACACCATGCGTGGTGCAAAGGCGTGGGAGGGACAGGTTGACGCGGTCATTTTCCACATCAAAGGCGAAGGCAGGCCCCGGAAGGATGGTCTGAACAACACCCGCCTCCACCCGAGCAAGACCCGCGCTTTTGGCCTTCGGGAGCCCATCCTTATAGAACCCTCGTGGACGGACGAGGCGCACACGGGCATCTCGCTGCACCGCCGAGCACCTAGCGCCGCCGTGAGTTAGACCAGCGCACAATGCCGTCGATAATGACTATGAGCAGGCCGTAGACGATGAACGGGGTGGCTACCATGACGATGATAATGAGTTGGTCTTCGTGAGTCACCAAACCTCCAAAATAACTCGGCGGTCAACCTCACACGCCGAGTTGCCGAGTTTCTACGAACAGCGCTAAGTGACCGTGGCCCAAGCACTTCCAACGAGGGAGTAAAAAGGGCTTTACTACCCCCTCTCTTTAAGAGGTAGAGTGTAAAGGCCACGTTTCTTGTTGGCCGTTTCACTCGGGCCTACCATCGCCCGGATGCTCGGACAGGAAGCGCTCAACCAGGACTTTCCAACCCAGTGAGCGCTCATGGTCTTTGACGCTGCCCGCTGCAATGACCGTGCTGCGGGCAGGAGTCCCATCCCCGACTAGGACCTCGACCTTGTAATCGGAGATGGGGGCTAGATCGCTTTTGTTGACGAAGACTAGGATGAGCGCCATGGCTAATCTTCTTCTTCGGGGGTAGGCCCAATGTAGCCTGATGCAACGGATTCACTGTTCACGATCAGGCTATATGAGGGTGTTTCTCCGTTGACTGGAACATTGACAAGCAAGGAGATACGGGCTGACGGATGCCCAGCCTCTTGGAAGAGACAAAGATCATAACTTTCAGGCTTGTCGTCAGGTCCTGGTTCGTCTACGGTCTCAAAGTAAGGGAGGACATAGAGGCTAACCCCATCCTTTGTTCCTTTTGGTTTAGCCATGGCTAGTTCGGCTTACTGGAGGTCTCTGGCGCCCCCTCCAACTCTGCCAAAGCCCGTCGTTCTGCATCCTGCTCCAGGAGCATGCGGTAATAGGTCTCTTGCTCTTGACGCTCTTTCTCTCGTCTTGGCGCCGAGCGCTTGTAGTGCCAATACGCCACAACCACCCGAAACAAGGTCTGCAGAATGTCAGCCAGAAAGAACCCAAGTGCAATAGATAGTGTAAGATACACGTAGTTCACAGGTCCCTCACTCTCTTGAAGAAAACAATCAACACCAAAACTCCTAAGAACTCAAACACTTTGTCCATGCTCTGGACTCCTTCCGTTAGTCTATTGCTCAATAGACTTGTTAGCATCAGTGAAGCGTATAATCGGGCACATCTTGTCCTTGAAAGACTTAAGGAGCAATGCCCCGGCAGTCTCACGGCCAGAGGCAGTCCTAATCCAAACTAAGACCCAGTTAGAGCCGATTAGGACTATAAGTATCCCCAATACCCCGCCCACGATGACAAGCATTTCGAGAGGCTCTGCCCAAGCGAGAACACCAGTTCCAATCACAAAAATGGCCGCAGTGGCAAATACTACGCTGACGCCAACAGTGCGCCAGAATAAAGCACAAAGACTTGTAAAATACGGCCCCCACATCTCTCCAGGCTTTTGGTTTTTGTGGGCGAATAGGTAAGCGTAACGAACAAGCCGGTTCTTAGGATTCAGTTCCATTAGTGGTTCTCCTTATTCGCGTCATGCATGTGCCCCATAATCTGCCCAATCTCGAAGCCCAATAGGCTCAGATAGATAAGCGAGTTCTTCACTTTCCCGTTGGCAAGATTGTAAGCGATAATGGGTAGGAGACAGCCTGCCAAAAGCCCATGGCATGCTGCCTTGAGTATCTCGTCATCCCTAATCGTCATGGTTACCTCGCCCAGGTAACCGAGGGTCCAGGAGTCTGAAGAACATGTACAGGAACAAGATGGCTGCGATTATTCTATAAGCCTCCAGTGTCATGGTTTATTTCTCCAAACTATGTAAACCAAGAGACAGCCTGTTATCCCCACGATAAACCCACTGGCAGCAACCATAAATATCCGCCAATCCATCACAACTCCACCCGCTCCGCCAACTGCTCCAAAATCTCTCCCGTCTCTTCCTGATTCTTCTCCAAGTTCTCCACCTTACGCCGAATCTCCTGCACTTCCTTTAGGATGGTGCGCAGGATATACGAGTTGGCGTCTACCTTACTTGCTGCTGTCTCCACTGGGGACACGTAATCAATCGCTTCTGGCATGACTTCTCCTTTTGGGTATGTGTAAGCTCTTACACATGAATACCGAGACGAGTTTTCAACCACGACTTGTCACGAAACCGGCTTGCTACTCCTTCTGGCAACTCCACGCTAGTGCCCCGAGCAGGGACCGCCACGCCATATCCGACAACGCTTTTGAACTTCGCCCGCTTAACGATGGCGATAGACTCACCGCCCTCGAAGGAATACACCTTGAAGGTCATGCGGGCTGGGGTCCTAGCGTCATTGAATAGATAGCTGTATGCGGATGGGCGCTGTGTGGGATACGTAAGCCGCTTGGTCACCCCTGATACCCTTCGCTTCGGCTTCTCCGAGGCTTCCCTCACCTCGATAAACCCCTTGTTGATCCCAATGGCATACATGCTCATGGCAGTAGAATCCCTTCCCGAGTCATTCGCTCATTGGGCTGCCCCGGCAGGATAATCCCGATGCGCGTAGCTCTCTTACAAAACTATGCGTGTTCCTTCAACACATTATGAAGACGTCGATTCTACCGTCAGAGCGCATGAACTTGACCTTGTGTTTGTATACACGGTCAACAAGCGGTGTGGGACGTTCGGCGACAGGGTGAGCCCTATGTACAGGAATTGTCTGCCCATCTGAACCAACAACTAGCTCATAAGGCGGAAATGCTGGTGGTACATATTCTCGATACAGGTTCTCACACTTCCCCCAGAGACTCACCAAATACTCCAGAAGTGCATCTGGCTGCGGCTTATCCTTCCCATTGTCCATTGGCAGGAAGAACAAGTCAAGGTCTTTCGCCGACCGCCCATTGTTCAAGACACCTCCGCCAAGAGTCAAGTGATACGCAAACTTCCTAGTCTCAGGCTGAAGCGCTCGCACAAGGCGTAAGCCATCGTCTAGTGTCCAATCAGGCATCTCTTCCTCCGCTATTCGCTGACGGCTCCTAAGTGCGCTATTGAGTGGCTCACCCCAAGCACCGAAGGCGTAGGGACCCCTTGGCTGGATGGCCATGATAGTGGGACCTGTGAAGACGACTTCGCCCGGAGTAGGAGGTGCCCATTCGACAGTTCTTCCAGGTTGCCCACTAGTACTGGCTGAAGGCCCTCTGGGCTGTCCGAGGTAAGATCCCCCAATGCCTGAACTAGCTCCGGCCGGAGTTCCATCGGTTCTTGGGTCGTAATACTCGACCGGCCCCACACCTCTGGGCGGTTGAATGGTGGTTGCCGTCGCTTGAACAGGAGGATCGGTGCTGGCTGCTTGTGATTGTTCTCTTTGCCTGTTACGACCGGCAACGAAGTCTCGGACTCGTTGGAGGGTCTCGTCATAATCATAGGTTGGCATGGATCACACTCATTCCTCGCTGGGTCTACAAGCTCAAGCTCGTGGAGCTTCATTGGACACCCCCTTTCTCTCAACCCATTTCTGGATTGCCTTAGCGTAAAGCTGAGCGCTCTCCCCGTCGATTGGGGGCGCAAGGATAACGTCTACCACGATTAGGCCACTATCGACTACACCCAAGTCTACAGCGCCGAAGCGCATGCCTGTGGTTGAAAGAGCCTTCCGCGCCAGCCTCCGCATTGGATCAGTTGACTTGACATCGCTATAATCCATGCGCCAACCCTTGGAACGGGTCCGAATCCAAGGGTGGGCATCACTCTCTGGCACCCGTTTCCCCGTGCGAATAACCTTGTTGTCGAAGATGTGGAGCCTGAACTCCTCTGTGATAGGCGCCTTATACATGTAGTAATCGCACACTTTGACTGGGGGCGGGCTGACAATGAAGTCCTCATAAGCACCGCTCCCAAAGGTGCGTGGGAACCAGGGCGCCACAGGCTGTGAATAGAACGCCCCAGGTAACGCCACATGCAAGCACGGCGTATGGTGCTCCATCAACGTGTGCATGAGCAGATACTTCCGCTTCTTGACGTCCTCCGGCTTAATCTCATACCGGCTGGACTCACTAGCATTCAGCACATTCGCACTGTCAAGGCGCGGCAATGGACTGCCCCAGCAGACAATCGTGTCCCCAGGCTGCACAGTAATCTTCTGACCCTTCTGCCAGAAGTGCATGCCATCGAAGTTCCGGACGCGAATCCCGCCAAGCGCCTTGGCCAAAATGCTCGCACTCTCCGAGAACTTATTCGAGTAAACGTAGATCATTGCACCCGGCCTCCTCTCTGCCGGAAAGGGAACGATATAGGTTGGTTCTGGGAAGTCTGTTATTGCCGGGAGCGGTTCAGGCGGAGAGGTGCGCTGTGGGATACCGTCTGTGGTTGTCCTTACAGGGTCCTCTTGCACTATTCGATCAAGCGGCAGAGGCACAATCCACCTGCCCTCGTCATTGAAGCGCCCGCTACTGTTTGGCACAGGACAATTCCACGATATATGCTCGCCCAAGGTGTTGCCACACCCACGACAACGGGCGGTAAGAGGAATGCCATATAGGAGGGTCTCGTGGTATTCGTCCTCGACCAATGGTCGGAATGTATTGCGGCTATACCAGACCCATCCCCCAGTCGCATCTTGACCACGTGGGCAGTGATGGGCCTGAGTTGAATGGCTGCCTCGATTGAACCCGCAAGCTTGGCAGATGTTACTGTAATTATAGTTGTTGGGCAGGCGTGTGCCGTATGGGTCAGTCGGCATGCCTCTCCTCCTTCTCGTCATCATCGCCCACAAGCTCGTTAAGAAGCTCCCCAATGTTCTCATAGAGCGTCTCAGCTTGCTTGCGCAGACCACGAGGTAGTTCTACCTTAGGCGACAATAGTAGCTTGGAAAATAGGTCTTCCGTCTCTTGCAAGAGGCTGACAGTCTCGTCTAGACTCGCCTCAAGGTATGCCTCGTCGGACTCTTCCGTTTCATCTTCCTCTTCGTCAGAGGGGTCAACGAGTTCAAGTTCGTCCAATTTCATGACTTAAGCCCTTTCAAGAAGCGCAGTAAATCAAGGCCGAATGGGACAATGGACACTGTATTGTAGCCCCCTCCGAAGAGGATGGACTGCATATTCACCGCTCCGGGGTGATTCCAACTGTGGATGAAGATCAAAGGATCGCCTTCACGCCCATGGAGCCAACTACAGAAAGCCGCTCCAGTCTCTTCCTCGCTGCTGTCCACATACACTTGCCCACCAAGGTCATGGTCGAGCAGCAAAAGGTCGTAAGGGGGCTTGTAGCGCTCACAGGCGCCATCCGTGCCTCCTAACCACTGACATACGGTCATGTCGTGGCCTTCGAGCGCAGAAAGGAAGCCCGCTATACGCTCGGGCGAGTCCTCTAGGATAAAGACTCTCACAACCTCCCCACAATTACAATCCCGCTCTTGGCAGCTATCTTACGCTGTTCTAGATGTGCCTTGTCGTCCACTGACGTGCCCGAATGGTAGGTCTTCTCGTTTATGCCGCACGCCCATTCCCGAAGCCCTTGGAGGAACGTGCGCTCTCCTAGTTGACCGTCGCTGTCGTGGGCTTCGGTTGCCGCTTGTTCCACTGTGCTGTCCCGTTCACCTGTTGATGAAACTTCGTGAACAACTTCGGCGGTATAGGTCTCTGGTTCGAGAAGCACTTCCGAATCTGGCGCAGAGTGGACTTCGATATCCGTCCCATCCGATACATCGTCTCCGCCAGCTCCACAGAAAAAGGGCCAGTCGGGGAAGAACCCCCGGTCTTCCCTTCCGTCAGAACCTTGACAGCCGCCTCGTTTGTCCCCGGCCCAGCCGACCCTATGTGCTTTCCGTCCTTGTCAAAAGCCATAGAGGTAGGCGTTCCAACTGTCGTCAAGGTCTGGGTCGGTGTCGCTTTTTTTACTAGCCACTCCGGCTTCTGGCTCTGGTGCTCTGGGCAGTATCCGTCCGAGTCGATGTCCTTACGGACGCACTGCTTCCACTTGCACATCTCGCTGACGTAGGAGAACCCACTGTTCCAATGACCGTGTCCCCCTACGTAACCCGTGGTGCCACAGTCTTTGAAAAAAGTGTTGGATATGTAGCACCCCTCGTGCATGGACCAACCACTGATGCCATTGAACAACTCTAGGTCACTGGGGCCGAATAGCACGCCCTTCTCCTCAATGAAGTCCAATAGACCCGGGCCGTAGAAGTAAGACAGAAACGCCATTGCTCGCGTATCAGACCATCTACCAGCTGGAATCTTGGCCTTGAACCGGGCCGCTGCGATCCACGTTTCATCCCGCCACTTGGTCCATGTGCCATTGTGAAACAACACATGCCCCTTCGTGGTCCCAGCCAAGTCTAGTGGCGCTTTGGGATGCACTGGGAAGGGATGAGTCAGGTTCGGAACAACCTTGCCAACCGAAGCGATACGGAAGTGGGCAACGAACGGAAACGGTGCTGCCTCTATCTCATCCTTGATTTTGGCGAGGCTGAGGCCCTTCTTCCATCGCACTACGGTGTTGGAACCTTCGCCTTCCCTATAGGCGATACCAGCCCCGTCTGGATTCGCCTGCCAACACTTCTCGACCATCTCACTGCTGGGGCGAGTATTGGGGCAAACAACAATCACGCACACTGGTGTCCTCGCTTTCATATTGCGGGTAAATGGTCGTTCTCACTTGGATCAAAGTCAAACATCCCAGTGGCATTCGCCGCTAGGCGCAGTTCTTCACGTGTCTTTCCTTTACAGCACGATTTGCAGTGGCCATACACCCACGCACAAGAGTCGCACGCCTCTTGCTGACAACCTGGACAGACCCAGATGTTATCCAGCATGCGCTGTGGCGAGCGACAACTAATACAAATCCATGCCCGATACATGTAAGTTGTCCTCCTAGACCCTAATAGTTGACTCTTCGATGATGATACCCATCTCGTCCGCCATGGTCGAAGAAGACTCACGCTTCTCCTTCTTGGCTGACAAGGCAAGAACCGCGTTGGTAATGGCAATGACTTGATGCACTGCCTCAATGGACTGCTCGACCTTGTCGAACATTGGAAGCACACGGCACTCCACCGTCTCGTGCTGCCCATAGCAGTAATTGATTGCGGTATAGCGGCTGGCTCCGTCATGGCTGTAGCTCTTGGACGTCTGAGAAGCCTGGATGTCTGCCCAGTAGCTATCGGCGCAATACGCGTTCTTGCCTTTGAGCCTTGGCCAAATGACGTGGTTCTCCCCGAAGTTCTTGCTCGTGGCCCATTTCAACAGGTAATCGAGCATGGTGCGTTGATACTCGGGGCGCATCAGCCACATATAGTGCAGGGCTGACCGGAAGGACATGTGGACATGAAGCCCACACGACTTGTTGACGCACTGGGGATAGAACTTCTTGAGCCACGGCTCGACCTTGAGCAATGGCATTGGTTCACTCTGAAGTTCTCCCACTTGGCGTCTGCCAGTGCTGGACGACTCGCGAGAGAGTTCTGGCACTTGTACGCTGCCATCTCCCACAAGGTTGACTCCCTCGGGAAGACTTGTCCAACCGCCTTCCAGCTCTAGGCCGACATACTGGACACGGTTGCGAGTCTTTCCTAGAAGCCTGTCGATGTCGAGTGTTGCTGCTCGTGGCACGGGTTGTTCCTCCTCTGTTGCATAATCGCGAAAACATTGATGAGCCTCTAGGTATTCTTGGGGCCAGTAACGCAGACATTGGGGGCACCTTAGGTCGTTAGATGTAAGGGCAGGCTCCAATATGCACGCAGGCCCACAATTGCTGCAGAAGTAGCGACGTTGTCTTGGCATAGGCGGTACCTCTGGTGTTGCTGTTTCGTACCGGTCGTCTCTGTCGAAGTGCTGGCCGCAATGTGGACACCAAACACAAAATTCTGGCTCTGACCCACATTCGCCTAACGCTCCGTGCCCACAGGGGCAAAAATCTCCTAAAGCAGGCATTACAGCTGAATCTCCTGCGTGCTGACCGTCACCGTAAGATCCATTGGACGCAGATAGTCCTGGTAGAAGCGCCTAGCAGCTGTAGCGATACGGTCCCGTGTTGCCCGAGCGATGTCAGCCCCAAACACACCCGGAATGGTAAACCGGACGCCCGCCCCTTCGCTGATACCCCGAAGGCGCAGGAAGGACAGATTGACTGGCAGCGATGCATCTGTCTCCACTAGGGGCTTGCCGATATTGCCCAAGGTGAAGCCATCCCTCTCGGTGGCAGGCTTGGTGAAGTGATAGAACTCTAGAGGCTTCTCCCCTGCAAGTTCTCGCCAGCCACGGCCAGCAGCGTCTACTCGCTGCACTTCCCCATTACTGGCTGTGCGCATGAAGTCCTCTACGGCCTTATGCGCCTTGACCTGAACCATCAGGCCCTTGTGGTCGCGGTGAAGAGTAACCTGCACACAGGTTTCACCCCTCTTGATGACGGTAGCCTCGATAGGCGCGTCAACAGGTTGTGCTGTCTCGGGCGGCATTTGTGTTCCTCCTGTTTGTAAGTGGTCATGTGCACGCATCCATGCATCAAGGACGAGCAGGTCGTTAGGCGTATAGGGCATTAGAAGATATCTCCTCCCTCAGAGTCCTCGGAGTCATCTTCTGCCCAATCCTCAGTGAGCGCTTCCAATGGCTCGTCATTATTGGGCGAATCATGGGTACGCCCAGTCTCTGGGATAAGCAATCTCACAAGATTCTCGCCCGCAATCTTCTTGATGTCCTCGTCGCTGTATTTCAGCTTGGCCAGCCCATCTACAACAATATGATACCAATCACGGACGTCCCTGAACTCATCGAAGAGTGCTGCTCCGTCCATGTCTGAGCCAATAAACACATGGTCTGGCCCTACAAGACCTACAGCGTGCTGGACGTGTGTAAGGAAGCCCGCCACGCTGTCGCCTACGAAGCGACGGGCAAAGGGAATACCAATACCGCCCCCAGTGCTTGCCAGCATCTTTATGAGCGTGTCTGGGGCATTGCGAGGGTGGTCTAGCACTGCACGGCAGCCCGAATGAGACGCAATGACTGGCCCTCTGCTAGCCACTATTGCCTCATGAGCCGTCAGGTCAGAAGCATGCGACACGTCCACGAGGATGCCTAATTCGTTACATAGGGCCACTACTTCGTGCCCAAAGGCTGTAAGACCACCGTGATACTTCACATCAGTAGCCGAGTCAGCCCACGTCGTGTTGCGGTTGTGTGTAAGCGTCAGATACCGGATAAAGGCCCTGTTGTGCAAGGCGCGCAGGTACTGCAAGTCGTCATGAATAAGGCGCCCACCCTCAAGAGCGGTCAACATGACGTGGTAGCCCCCATTACGAGCGTCCTGAAGCTCCTCCATATCAAACTGCCGGAAGCCCCCAAAATGCACATAAATCTGGTCCCTGAGCCAAGCGATTTGGTCGCTAATGTGGTCCGCAACCTTATCGTCTGTAAGCTCGTCCTGAAGCTTGTCGGACAAGTATAGGGCGTAGACGATGACGTTTGGCCCACTTTCGTTTAGCCACTCAGTCCTTAGCTCAGAATCTGGAACACCCTGGCGCAGGTTACTAGTGGGCGCTTCTGGATTGTTCTCCGCAAACTTGGTGGCAAGCCAACACGTGTCGACGTGCGCATCGACTGTGATCATTTGTTGGGGCATGTTACCTCCCACTTTGTGCTCATGACGCCTCTCCAGGACCTTCTTCGGGGTCCCACCACAGAATTGCGGAGTCCCAGTGTTCACCCTCACAGATTAGGTCTATGAGCGGATGGTCGTCGTTATTGGAGTCCACGACGATCTTGTCGCCGTAGCCATCCTTGATGAGTTCCTCGCACACGTCCTTGAGCTGACGCACAGTGAGCGGCTGTCCCCAGACTCTCATACACTACCCTTTCAGCGCAGGATGCTTAAGGTACTTCTCACTCTTGGGCGCAGGTGGAACCCCATGCTCATGCGTCCAACTGAGTGCCTTGGCAATCTGCCCAATGGTAAACTTGTTCCTCAGGCCGGGAGCTGTGTTGGCTTCAAGGACATACGCCCTGCCAGCATGGTCAACACAGACATCCACGGCACTGAAGTCTAGTCCTAAGCGCTTGGCAGCCTCGATGGAAGCCTTGCACGCCTCTATGGGCCACCCGCCACGGTCACAGTTAATCAGTCTGCCACCTCGGGCGAGATTCCAGGCGATGGCCTCCGAAGAAGCCGGGAAACGCTGTGATACAGCGACCACGTAACCGTGTAGAACAAAAACACGATACTCAGAAGCTTTGTCGATGAGTTCCGAAGCATACCAGCCTCGCCTGCACTTGATGATGGCCTTACCCGCTTTATGTACCGTGTCGCAGACATAAAAGCGATTGCCTGCATAGTGCCGTTTGGGGCGTATGACGCACGGGTATCGTACATCTTCGATCTTAGTCCAGGTCTTGGGGCAAAGGCCATGAAGTGTGGCTCGTGAGCGATTCTTGTCTCGTGCTAAAACCACAGCGTCGGGTGTATTTATCACAATCTCGCCTCGTTGGCCCCTAACAGCGCCCCATGGTGCACCCCAAGCACCCCATCGAAGGAGCACTTTAGGGCTAGAGATTGGTACATCATCGGGAGCCACAGCGTGTTCAACCGTGAGCGCTCGTGCTAGGCGCTCACAGACTGGCTCAGTGGAACGAGCGTGGTAAAGGATGGTAATCATATCAAATCCCAGACGCAAGCCTCTCCAAATGAGACAGGGAGTGCAATCCTAATGAACGAGCGCAACGTGTTCTTGTCGAATAGCATTGACTCGTGGACACAGCTGGGCGAGAGTAGGAAGCCTACGTTGGCAGGAAGCACTTCTCCTTCACCAAGCTGGTCTGTGATGTGCGACAAGTCCCCATCCTTTGCAGGCCGCCCAGTAAACAATCCCTTCCACGCACGGCATCCAGGAACAGATGCAGCGATAATGACGGCCATGCGCCCTATGGCTGTGGCGCCCACGTCGTTGCAGTAGTGAAGCCAGTTGTCGCGACCACCGCCCCAATTGGCACGGCCTCCATCAATGCGGAAGCATCCGTCCACATGTGGGCCTGGGCGCCTTTGGCTCATACCGGCTTCGATGATCTTCTCATCCACCGTGAGGTGCGCTTCGCCTGTCTTGGCATTCGCTTCCCAGCAGAGGTCCCTAATCATCTCCAAGTAATCCTCATAATCCGAAGGCAGCTGTATATTCTCCAGATCAAACGTGTGATATCGAAGCTGGCGGCCTGAAGGCACTGGGAACACGACGGGACCCAATGGGCGATATGTGCTCAGAAGCTGCTGCTCCATTACCGCGCCTCCCCATCCCACTCCACAATCTTATCAGCCAGCTTCGCCAACGTGGGCTCCGCATGCGACCGAAGCACACCGGGCGCAGTGTTGACTTCCAGCACGTAACACCTACCATCTTTGCCCAATAGGATGTCCACTGCACCAAAGTCTAGCTCCAGCGCTCGGACAGCACCAAACGCTTGATCAGTGGCGCTAATAGCTCCTCCACGCAATAGAGCCACTTGGAACTCAAACCCATTGCGGAAGTTTCTGCCAATGAACTTGAACTCGGCTGGGCGCTGCATGGTCTTCTCGTAAACGTCCAGAAGCTGCTCTTGGAACACCCAGACGCGGTATTCCGTCTCGACGGGGATGTATTCGCTGAACCAGTCCCAGCCCGCCTGTATGCGCCAAGGGATTTCCTCCGCTTGGAACACGGGAACAATGTCTGTGCCTCCGAAGCCTGTTGACTTGCGAGCCAGTAAGGGAAACACGCTACCTGCTGCATGTCCCGGGTCACTAAACCAAGGCACAACAAGTACACCAGCGCGACCCATCTTATGCATACGGACAATCTTGTCTGTCCCGCAATTGCTGTTCAACACACGGCGACCAGAAGCCGGCTGGCCGTAGCACACGATGGTGCTAGAGCGCTCGTTGTAAGCATTGCGGTGCTGGAGATATTGCCTCAGAAGCGCACCAGTCTCCTTGGATGAGTTGGCTATCGTGAGTCGGACACTCATTTGCTGGCCTCCCTGGTACTTATACCTCTGTACTCCATCTCACGTCGCATGGCTAAGACGGTTGCTGTAGTGTACTTAAACCGGCAACCCCATAGGAACTTGAGCTGCTCGTCTGATAGGTCAGTGAGTAATTCCACGGAATTAGTCCCCCGTAATGGTGATAGTTGCTTTGGCGCGACCTGCCTCAATATCCCTGCCATCATGGCGCACAAGCACCACAATAGCAGCATATTCACCAGCAGGCAGGTTGTGATACTTCCGGGTCAGAACCGCAGGCGTTGACTCGTGCAGCGGAATCTCCCCGTAATCGAAATGGTTATTGCCCTCCAAGAGCACCGCGACCATTTTGTTGGCTGGGTGATGCTCATAGGTTATACGTAACTCCAAGCTGCACGGGGCAAAGCATGCGCTTGGGTGTGGGCGGACGGATACGACAGAAGAGTTGCCTGCAAGCAGTAGTGCTAGGAGTAGGGTCCTCACTTCTCCGCCTTTAGTATTATCCAAGCCCAGAAGTTGAACCATGGCCTCCAGTAGGGCAGTTCTAGCGCCAAGGCTGCAAGGAACACAACATAGCAGCGCCATGTGGCTCGATGGTCGAATCCGAAGGGGCACATCACAGGTTCCGCTCCACAAACGCTGCCACGAAGGCGATAAGCACGCCTCGCCAGCCTGCCAGGTAGTAAGCCCAACCAAGGACTAGGAGGCCAAAGGCCAGATGTCCAGCCTTGAAGCTGATCTTGACTGTGCTCATGTTAGTAAATCAGGCAATACGGATCGCCCGCAAGCCCGAGGTAATTGCGACTTGAAGGCGCAACGACAACCTTAGCGTCGCTGAAGGTCTTCTGGTCAAGCAGGTCAAGCGCACGGGCCAGATCCGTCACAGTGTTATAGCACTTGGCCTGACGTGACTGGTGCTGTTGTGCAGTGGCGCTAAAGCCTAGAGAACCCACTATAGCAGCTAAAGCCACGACAACCATAACGTACGCTATGATGCGACTAGAAGTCATGATTGCTCCCATAATTGACCTTCTTAGGCTGTGGCGACACACGCGAGCACACCGTATTGGGATAGCCCGTATTGGGCTTGCTGAAAGTAACCCCATTGGGGCAGGTGTAGTAGCACGTTGGGACATCTACAGGGTCAGTAGGGGTAAGCACACAAGCCTTGCCCCCGCCCGTGTTGATGCCTTCAGGGTCTCCAATGATAGCTGGAGCATTTAGCGCAGGAAACGCAGTAGGTGTGGGCGCCGTGGGTGATTGCGTGCAAGCCGTGGTTGCGAGTAGTGAGACAAACAGAAGCTTTTTCACTTCACTACCTCCTGCCCCTGCTTGGAGCCTTTGACCGTTTGGACCGAATAGACCGGCGCTGGGGCGCTTGTTTCGTGAACGATGACAGTCTGGACAACTCGCTTAGCAACTGGTCTGGCGAAAGGATGCACATCAGACATGACCGACGCAAGATGGGAACCGGGAGTAATGCTTGGGACATGGTCTCCCTCCGTCCGAAGCGCAAGGTTAATACGCCCCTTGTCAGTGACTATGACTAGGCGCTCAGCGTCCGATGGCTCAAGTGCAAGGGTCACGACGTTGGTCTCGATAGGGTGATCCACTTTCTTGGCTTGGTTGTGCTGGCTGCCCGAAGCTAGCACGAGCACATCTGACAACACGATACGTGATAGCACGTCATGTTGATCCCCAGCGGTGGCAATCACGTCCACATGAGAACCGGGTAGGATGAATCCCGCTACGCCGACCACGTCGTTGACCCTCACAGTTACAGCACGATAGCCCTGAGGGATGAGGGGCTGAAGTCCTTGTGTTGGTTCCGTTGGGGGTTGCAAATCGTGAACGACGACAGGCAACTGTGGCCTGTTTAACTGGACGGCGGCTAGACTGGCAGCGCCTAGTCCAGCAAGAATTGCGGCTGTCGTAATGGCGTAAAAGCGTGTTTTCGGTGCGAGTGTCACTTAGCTTTTCTCCTTGGCACAGTTGAGATATGCACCCCGGGCGCCAAGTGCCCGCAGTTCTGACACACAAGACGGAACTCTGGGTAGTCCAAGATGTAGTCATGGCCCCACAGTGCGCAGAGCCACTGGCCGAGGCGTTGGAGTTTGTCCATGTTTGCCTCCTAGTCATAGTTGCGCTCTTCCACATAGTCCTCTAGCATCATGCGAAAGAACTCCCCGGTTGTCATGCCCAGCTTATGGGCCTCGGCAGAAGCCTTATTGCGGTCCCGCATGCTGATATTGAACGTGAAGCTAGTGATGTTGTCCCCTATCATACGGGGACGGCCACTGTTGGGCGGTTTGCGCATGCCTGTGCGACTCTTGTTACCTAGAGTGCCTCGGGCCTCGTAATTGGCCATTAGTGCCACTCCCTCGGGCATTCCTTGATGTCTCCTTTGGCCACGTCCAGCTTCACTGTGCAGACAATGCGGTCCTCAGCCATGAGGTAGGCAGAAGGCCCCGTCGCAACGATGCGCAGAGTGTCAGGGATATAGGGTAAGGGTTTGGGCTTCATTGTGCTACAGACCCCCACCCCGCTGCTCGTATCCCTTCAGATAGAACATGGCTGCGGCAGAATCCTTTGCCGCACGCTTACTCTCGTCAGTTGTGCGGTCGATAAGGTTCTCAACCGCCACCAGTGCCATACTGATGCGCAGCTTTGGAGCTGGCTTCTCTTCACACAGCTTGGCCAAATGGTCTAGGCGTTGGTTGGCGAAGAAGCGCACAAAACCCTTACACGTGTCGCAATCGTCCAAGCCTTTCTTGCATTTCCCAGCGTGAGTGCGAGCAATCTCTGCCATGGCAGATATGCCAGCATTTAGCGGCACACTGGCGCGAATTGGGGGCGTCTTTAAGCCCACACAAGGATGGCACACCTTCGCCGTGCGGGTGAACTCAGAGCCCTTGCCCTCTATTTCACCGTCGATGTTGCGATAGGTCTTCTCCCGAGTGCCCAGAATCAGAAGCACGGATGGGATATGGATGGGAATGGTGGAATGACATGACGCACACTTGTAGCTCACTTTTTGTTCTCCTTGGGGCTCTTGGGTGGGTCTTTCTCCACAACTTTATGTGGTACTTGGTTCTTTGGTTTTGGAAGGGGAATACCGCCTCCAGCAAAGGGAACCATGTAGTTGTAGCTCACGTGTGTAGCCTCCTAAAAATGGGTGTGCCGACTGTCTGTTTCCTTGCACCGTTACTCGCAAGGTTGCGATAGACCCGACAGCTAGGTAGCTATCTAAAGGGGTTGTAACGGTTTGATAGCGTTTTAGCACCGGCACACTAAGGTCAGAAGTCCTCGTCAAACGGGTTGCCGCCATTGGGCGGGTCGTGTTTGCTGAACCATTGCTCGATTAGTCGGAGCAGGCAAATGAGACTGCCAAACGCCCCGGCTGTCAGAAGCACTAGGCCTAGTAGTGACAGGCCCTCAGCTACTTCTGGGTCCATGTAATAAACTCTCCCCTACGAAGTGCCGCAAGAACCTCTTTGCCCCTCTTAAGCTCCTCTTTAGTAAGTACTGGCCCCGTGCCATTGCTATGCACCAGGCGGAGCGAGGACGGTTGTATGTCTAGCTCCTTCGAGTGACAGAAGTCCGCTAGTTTGTTACTCACAAGGCTACCTCAAGTGCAGGATCCGCTCGTCATCAAGAAAAACCCGCTCACTGATCAGGAGGTCCAACAAACATTGCCGCACCTGGTTCTCTGTGGGGCCCTTGCAAAGCTCTCCTATGATATCTCGACTTGTCATTGGTCCCTTCAACTTAAGGAGGCCCCGGACAAGTCTCATCACTTCTTCTTCATTCATTGCGATACCTCCCCAGCGCGGATAGGCAAAACGCATTCGATGCGCCCAGCCAAGTGACACCCACGCCCGTCAGAAACAAGCCAGCTACGGCAGAAGCCCCAGCAAGGCAGTATCCTCCCCAGAATACCGCGATTGCTGCGATACACTGGGATATGGCGAGAAAGGAAATCATAGCGACCTCCAATTAAAACCGGCGGGGAGAGGCCCAAGGTGACAGGCCCACGTCTTATTTGGGTATCTGCCTATAGGTCCTTGGGTCCCCCTCCCACAGAAGAAGCGCACGAACCTGCGTAGTTGCCCGATTCTCAGGGGCCGTGTGAGTGTGCAGTGGTGCGCTTATAACCCTTGACAGAACCTATGTGTTAGGTAGGCTAGTGGTCAATCCTTGCACTTCTGCAAGGGGTAAACATTTAGCCCGGATAGACATAGGCTCTGTGAAAGGCTATGCTTTGAAACTTGACGCCCATCGTGAGAGTGGCCGCGGACTGAGATAACCAGCAGCCCAGACTCTTTTGCCGTAAGTGCCGTGGTCAATAGCGGTTAATCCCAGAGCCTGCAAATGCTTTTTCATTACCCTTATCCGCTCTTGGCCATGATATGGATCGTGCCCCTTGCAGGCATTCCATATGAACACACCTCCCTTTGCTAAACAGGAGAGGATTAATGCTTCTACATACCTAAACTCAGAAGGCGTGAGAGCATTGCATGGGTCGTAGTGAATCACACCAACGCGGTTGTTCTTGGCCAAGATAGCGAGCAAATCCCCTGTTGCTGTATGGACCTTAGTATCGCTAGAGCGATTGATCCATGCTATTTTGCCACAGGAGTGGTTGACTGCTAGGATATTTTTTGCTTTAAGTCCTAGCGAAAGAAGATACTTTATTTCCTCACCTCTTGACTCTTCCAGTACCGCAACTATCGGGCTTATATCCTGACACCAATACTCTAGAGCATAGGCCCATACCTTCTTGCGGTACAATTCTTTCTCGGAGCGATAAACGAAAGCAGTTTTCATGTAACTGTCATTCCAGGTCGAATTGATCCTCGCGTAGTATCTCCACCTTGGAGATACAGTCACTACATGCTCTACCCTTGCGATACCGAAAGAACCCTGATAGAGCCATATGTTTAGCGTCTACGTGGTCTAGCTTACCATGTGCGCTAACAATCACCCTTGCTCTGACCGAAGTGGTGATGCCAATAGGCTTATCACATACAATACAAGTCATAGGGTGATATGATTTGTCAGGAGCAGAAGGATTACCTTCTATCACTCGAATCCTCTTGACTACAGAGAATCCAGAATGAGAGATAGTCTTTCTACTCCACTTCTCTTCTAATCTCTTACGTTGTATGGTAGTCATGGGTTAATCTGGCTCCCATACTTTACGGTGTGTTCTAGACGTTTCTCTGACGATATTGCTACCACCTGAGATTGGTTTACCTCTACGTAGTAGAGTATAGCCTTTACCAAACAACCTAAGGTGCTGTTGTTTAGTCAAGCTTCGATCATCACACTCAAAACACTCATAATACTTACCTCCGTCTATTGCTAAGACTGAGGTAGTATTATGTGGGACTAGTTTAGAAGACTCTTTACGTAGAGAGTTATTAAACTCTTTACGCTTATCATGTCCTTTACCTCTAGTCCTAGGACCCCTTACCTTGTTCACTTTCTTAACACTCTCCTTTTTACTGAATAAATCCGGTCTACATTGTAGATGTAACAGAAGAGTGTAGTTAATTCTCATATACTCTCTGCTATATATACTCTGTTTACCGGGGAGTGAATACACTTCGGGCTACTGTGGCCCGCGAGCTAAATTGCAGCGTCAGCGGTTGGCGGCTAGGTCTGCGTCGAACGTGGTGCCAGTGTGCCACGGGCAAAACCGGGCGTCAAGCCCGAATCTGCACAGTCCCGCACTGTTTCTGCAGTCCGGTCGAATCGGCCGGTTTCCCCGTGCGGTTGGCAAGGTTGGCGACCGCTCCCAGAATGCCCCTAGAACGGCCCAGGATGGCCCAGGAACGACGAACGGTGTCGGAGTGCTACTCCAGGTCGGCTGAGCGCTTTGAGCGCTCTAAATGGCTGCCGTGCGGTTGTGTGTAGGGTGTGTAAGGCTGAGATACGGCAGAGTTGACAACCCTACCGTATCCCCGTTTGCTAGTCGTCCAAGTGGACGCGCAGGTTGTTCTTTGCGGTTGCCTCTGAGATGGCGCCAGTGGCCCGCTGTGCTCTGCGCCACTTGCCATACTCGGTGACCACGTCAACCCGGAATGCGTCGTATGCCGCTTGCGTTGCCGGGTCGTCGGTCTTGAACACGGGACGCGGAAAACCCTTGCCAGTGGACGGCATACCGCAGTAAAACTCTGGTTTACCGCCTCCCTTGGGAGTCACTTCGTACACGCTGGCGTCAAAGGACAAGTCCGTATCCCCGATACGGAACAGTGCCCATGCGACCCGACGCGTTTTCGTCCCGTCTTCGTTCTCGAAAGACTCGGACTTGTTCGGGAGCTTGAAACCAAGCAACCGAATAGCCGATGCCAGACGTTGCGCCACGGTTTTGGGCTTGTTCGGCTTGTCAGCAGGCTTGCTATCCTGCCTTGCCGAGGTGCCCGCCACAATGGACGCAACAACCTCCGCCGCGACCGACCCGACTCCGCCCGTTACTTGCTCTGACATGTCACACCCTACCTTTCACACTGGCGTCATTGCCAGTGGCTTGCACACACGGTGCAAAGGTAGGACCGCTGATAGGTCCGATAAAGCCCCTAAAATGTGATGTTTACAAGTCATCAAATCGACGGAATGGTTTGACGTAACGCCCGAGCTTTCGAGCGTATATGTATACAGCTAACATATCGCCGTATTTCGCGGCGATCGTAATAGCCGTATGTAATGCGTCTATCGGGTTTTCGTGGAGGGTGCCCATTACTCGTCGTCCTCCACTATAACCTGCACATATCGGTTGATGTCTAGGCGGGATAACTCCGAGATGAAACGGTTTACCTCTGCCTGAGACACGTTGCGTATGACCTTCTCGACTCCCGTCTGTATCAGACGGATAGTCACTTGCTCACCTTGCGCCACTTGAGCAGGATAGATTCTGCCCGGATAGCGTCCGATACCGCTGTCGCGATGTCCATTGGCTTAGCCTCTCTAGGGGCTTTAGCCGACCTATCAGCTACTCGCTTATGGGCTTTATACGGTGCTAGCGGTTTAGGGTTGTGGTTACTATACGGGGATGGTAGACCGTTGCGGCGCTGCTGTTGGCCTCAGGCGATACTCTCGCGTATCTTCGGGTATTATGCCCAAGGCGGACGCGATGAGCAAATCCTGGTAGTATCGCCGGGCACCTTCGATGCGGAACGAAAACGCGCCAATCTGCTGCCACTTGCCCTTGCTACGTCGGTCACGTGCGAACAGGCTATAATATCGGCTCATCTATGGTGCTCCTTCGTGCTAGCACCCTACAAGGCCCATAAGCTTCTCTATTCGCGTTGCCGACTGTGCGACGTTGACCCTGGCCTAGACCATTCAACGCTCGGCAAACCCGACGGACCCATTATGCTAAATGACGCCGGTCCTATGGCCCCTGACCCGGTTTTCGTCTACCGTCAAGCCACTTTTGGCCCGCCGTGGTTCGCTCCCGTGTCCCGCCCGCCTAATGTGCATACGTTGTGCCCACACACCGTTGCCCTCCGTTGCCTGTCCCTACGTATTGGCACGTATTATGCCTGACCGGACATCCTGACTTCTTACTTGACTTTTACGTAAGACCGTGCTAGGCCATGTGTGGTCGTGCAACGAGCTGACATCAGCGACGGCACGGCTCTTGCATAGCTGTCCAGGCTGTCATGTCATGTCGCACCGTGTCAGCCTAACGACCCCCGAGTCCCCCTGTGGCGTAAAGAGTCATGTGGGGGGTCAGTGACCCTACCAGATTTATAAATCAAACTCACTTCACAGTCTTGCACACCACCTCTGGGACGCCCCAATTATAGGTCAAGGTCTAGACCCTGGTCTGGACCTAGGTCTAGACATTACCAACTCTGGGCGCCAAAATAACTCGGCGCCCAACTTCCCCGTTTTAGTTATCCGAGTTATCCCATCGTGGCCTAAGCACTTCAATCTACAGCACTTAGACACCTAGCACTAAAACGTTAATTACTATCCTCTCTCTTTAAGAGAGTAAGGCTGATCCGCCGAGTTATTTTGAGTGTTTAGTGGCAGCTCAAGGCGGGGGTATTAGTTGTGGGGTCTTGACACCACCCCACAACATTTGCTATAATCCCAAGGTAGATGGACTTTGCGAGCCGCCTAGCTCTCTCCTAGCCTGTGCTTACGGCACCTCCCTCCTAAGTCCAGGCCCCTCCAGGGCGGGGCTGGAGGTTAAACCTAACCCGCCCCATCTCACACCACAGGCCGGTTCCCCCGCAATGACCTAACCCCAGTTTACTCCCATGTACTCCCCCACATCGCTACCCACCCTCCCGAGTGCTGAGCGCGGCCAGCCAGCCCCGGATGACCTGGACACCTTCTTCTCCAAACAACTATGGCGAGTAGCCCAAAACGTGAATACCCCGGTTACAAAGGGAACGCCACACTCGACGGGCCACCAGAAGCCAAACCTGAGCCAGCTCGAATTAGAGGACCTGTAGAGACCATCGTCCCAGTCCCGCCCAAGAAGATTACTAACACCAAGGGCCCCGGCCGTAAGTTCCAACGCCTGACTAGCAAGAACTATAAGGGCTACGTCGCTAAGTGGCTTGAGACCCGCATAGCTGAGCCCAAGATAACCCAAGCCGAGATGGCTCGTCGTCTGAATATCGACGCAGCCACGCTTGCCAGAGCCATTAAGGCAGGCATCAACGAGGGGTGGCTCAAGTTCGATGAAGCCATGGACCGAATGCGCTTCGAGGTCGTCCCAAAGACCTTGGACGGTCTAGTCGAGCTTCTGGACCAAAAGGACAAGAAAGCCATCATCGAGACAGCCAAAGGGGCTATATTCCCCATCTGGCAAGCCGCTGAGGGCGTAGCCAACGAGAGCGCCCTAGTCTTGGGAATACGCATCGAGTACCCCGAAGGACACACGCAAGCCCCGCAGGTCATCGAAGGCCAGATTGTGGGCAAGCCAAAGGAACTTAAGGATGTCGCACAATCATAAGCACACCTGCGAATGTGAGCACGAGAACGTCCGCTACTGCAAGCGCTGTAAGGTCATCCACTGCCTGGATTGCAACAAGGAGTGGTCTGAGAAGGTCACTTGGACCTATTCCTACACACCCAACTACTGGCAGCTCAGCAACAAGCCTTGGTATGAGCAGCCCCAATTTATCTGGGGGAACTCTACCGGAACTGGTGCTGGTCAGATGGCCCCTAGCGTGACAAGCGGTAACATCTCACTGTCTAAGTGCAATCATGCCGGTCAGTAAATACTACGGTGGCAGTGGCAACGAAGTCATGTCTAGCATGAAGAAGCGCTATGGCCCCGAAAAGGGCGAGCGGGTCTTCTACGCTACTGCTAACAAGCGCGGCCAGAACCCAGGCGACAAAGCCCTCAAGGGCCTCAAGGACTCCCACAAATGAGCTACAAGGACTACTCAGCCGGTGACACTGGCGCTGACACCGAACGGGGCATCGGCAGCCACGCCACCTGGGACACCGATAAGCACCCCCAGCGCGGCACACGCCCCAAGCTGGACCTCTCGTGCGAAGGCGATGACTTCTACACCAAGCTCCCCTTCTCACAGAAGGCCAACGCCTCCAGCTGCATGGAAGACTTTGACGACGTGAGCGCCATCGACAATAACCACCCTGTCCCACAGCGCAAGGGTTGGAAAGAGTTCGAGCACGGCTGGCAGATTGAGCCGAGCGAGGCCCTGGGCTCTGGCGAGTCCGGCGCCTTCAACGCCGACGGCAAGATGAGCAAACCCCGATAGGAGATTATAATGCCCAAACCGAAGTATTCCCGTGATGAACTGGCCCCAGAGGGCTTCAAAGGTGTTTCTGGGGACACGGTGCCCAGCCCCTCTAAACCCCAACCACAGCCAACCAAGCCCTTTACACCGGGTTCTGGCGGCGGAAATAACGGACGCTAGCCATGTCCTTTGGCATCAATAGTCGTCACACAAAAGAGGAACACTCGGAGAAGCCTAGCCATACCTTCCCCGAGCATACTCACACGAAGCATCAGCCCGCCGCTGGGCCGTCTGCCTCTAGCGACCACTGGACGCCCACCAGCGAATCGACTGACCGTGGACACCAGGACTCTGAGCACCGCCTTAACACTATCAACGATGGTTGGCCAGAAGAGGTACCTATGGGTTCTGCCCCCGGCTCCAAGGAAGGCCATGATGGTAAGGGTCACGCCCTTGGTCAGCGCTCCCCGTGGAGTGAGTAGGTGGCCGAACACTGGATTAAAGACGCCCACCTGAAAGAGGGCACCTTCACCAAGAAAGCGCATAGGGCAGGGGAGTCTGTTGCCGAATACGCCAAGGACAAGAAAGATGCCCCTGGCAAACTCGGTAAACAAGCTCGTCTTGCAGCCGTTCTTCGTGGACTCTCTAAAGCGAGGGAAAAGTAATGTTTTCTAGTATCTTAGGCTTCTTCAAGCATCCGCTGGATTCGTTCAAACAGGTCTTCAGTTTTGGCTCGTTTACCGGAGCCTTTGTCATCAAGGTAGCCCACGCCATTGCCATGGCGACTGGCCATACACTGTGGCCGGCTTCCGCAGATGGCGCTGTATCAGGGTTCGTGGACGCACTGGTCATGCTGCTTACTGCCCTTGGTGTATTCCACGCTGCCAACACCCCCGCTCCGCCCGCCAAGTAAATGGCCGATACGCCGATCCTGCAGAAACCATTGACCAACGTCATGTCCCCCATGTCGGTAGACCCAACTGGGGGACAAACACCTGAGGGGCCAACGAAGAACAAGCTGGCACGTCTCCAGGTGATTTTGCAGGGCCTCATAGGCGCCAAGTAATGCCCAAATGGATATCGCTTCCGGACGAACCGCTCCTCTATCAGCCCATCCAAATCGGATTCCTCGAAGCACGGCGCCTCCGTATCTGTCCCAAATGCACCACTGAGTATGCCGTCAATGAGACCCTCGTTTGCCCGACCTGCCAAGTCCGTGGATTCCGAAAGTGGGACCGGCTCACCATCATCGCAGGTCGAAGATTTGGTAAGGGATTAGCCCTTGATACCCCTCTTCCTACTCCCGACGGGTGGAAGTTGCTCGATGACATAAAGGTTGGAGATGCCGTCTTTGATGAAACGGGTACTCCAACGATTGTGCAGTTCGTTTCCGACATTCACCACTTGCCCTGTTATCGAGTAACATTCTCTGATGGGACATCGGTAGTCGCTGACTGCGAACATCAATGGCTCGTGTGGTCAAAACGTTTTAGAAAGGCTGTGCGCAGGGCTAAGCGTCCGGTTCTTGCTCCAGAAGTAAAACTCACTGGGGATTTACTGACAGCCGAGGACCAAAGAGACGCTATCCCACTCTGTGCTCCCCTAAAGTATGACGAGAAGACCCTTCTTGTTTCACCCTACACATTAGGGGCGTGGTTGGGAGATGGTGATTCAAACGGCTCAGCCCTAACATGCGCTGACCCAGAAATCCTTACCTACATTGAGGCAGACGGGTTTGAAGTTAAGCCCACCAAAGACCCAATACGTTGGACAATCGGTGTAAAAGGCTCTGTTCGTAACCCTACTATAGGTAGATTTGAGGACAACGATTCTCTTCACTCAAGATTGAAGAGACTTGGACTTCAGAAAAACAAACACATATCCACAACATATCTCACCTCATCGGTGTATCAGCGCGAGGAACTCCTAAAGGGTTTGATGGACACTGATGGTTATTGTGATAAACGGGGGTTGTGTGAGTTCACAACGATTCGGGAACAACTATTCCACGAGGTCACGGAACTCATTACAGGGCTGGGTTATAGGCCAAGTTGCTCGGTCGGCACAGCAACACTTAACGGGAAAGCGATAGGACCAAAATACCGAATCAGTTTTTGGGCTGACCGGCCGGTTTTTAAACTTCATAGAAAGCTATCTAGGCAACAGTTTGGGTTCAAGACGTTCTTCCCCGTTAGATATATAACTGCCGTTGAGCCAATTGCGCCTGTTCCAACAAAATGCTTGCAAGTTGATTCTCCTTCGTCCTTATTTTTAGTGACCAAGGGCTGTGTTCCGACACATAACACTAGAATTGGTGCCGTTGCCGCTGCTGAGGAAGCCTGCCTCCCAAGAAGTATAGGCTGGTGTACGGCTCCGACTAACCCAAAACTGCACCGATACGTCATTCCGGCAATGCAGCAGCTCATCCCAGACAATTGGGTCAAGAGCTGGAACTCAGACTTACTCGACCTTAGGCTAAAGAATGACAGCCTCATCCACTTCCAAACTCTTGAAACACCTGACCAAGGTCGAGGCCAAGGTCTAGACTGGTTGTGGGTAGACGAAGTTTGTGAGCTAAGTAAGGCCCACTGGGAGGTCATTAGGCCCTCCCTCGCTGGTGACACAGCAGCCTTCTTCACTTCCTCGCCCCGTGGCTTCGACTGGGTCCACCAGGAACTCTACGAGCCCGCCGGTCGCATCCCAGGCTACTGGGCCGCCCGAGCCCGCACAATCGACTCTGCCAACCCCCGCATCTCCAAGGAGTTCCTTGAGCGGGAACGAGCGCAGATGTCAGATGTGATGTATCGGCAGGAATACGAAGCAGACTTCGTCATCTTCACCGGAGCGGTCTACGGCGGTCTCATCGAGCCCCAGGTCCTCCGAGGCATAGACGCCATACGGTCCTTCCTCCCCGAGTGGCCCCGAGTCGAGAGCTGGCGCCCCACCATCATCGGTCTAGACACTGGCGCTGACCACCCCTTTGGAGCCATCAAGATTGTCTCCACAGAGAAGGGCCTAGTAGTCGTAAGCGACTATCTAGAGCGCAACAAGTCATTCATAGAGCACGCCCACGCACTAAAACGACTCGCCGGCAGTGGTCCTGCTAAGTGGGCTATCAACAAGAACGAGAAGCAGCCCTCCATCGAGCTAGCCCAGCACGGCATTTTTTGCCAAAAGGCAGAGAACGACCAGATGGCAGGCATTGAGCGAGTTAAGAGCTGGCTAGTCACTGGGCAACTGTGGTTCGTCAGCGAAGGATGCCCCCGCACTATAGACCAGCTCAAGTCTTACCGTTACGCCGACAACCTCTCTCCCAAAGATGAGCACAAGCTTAAGGAGAAGGTCTTCAAGCGTAACGATGAGTTGCCCGATTGCCTCCGTTACGCACTCATGACGTGGCCGGTCCTGCCACAACCCCCGCTTCCGGACTCAAAGAAGCCTCGTGACCTCTCGCACCTAGCACCCGAAGTGAAAGTCTCTGTTGAGCGCCTTAGACGCCTCGAAGGTAGACCTGAACCCAAAGACGAAGTGACGGGAGACTTTTTTCTATGAGTCCTTGTTACTTAGAAGAGCTTGCCTAACATGTCTGTAGCCTCTACACGGACTATCACGATTGTCTACTCGGGTGATGTCACTGGCACCGAGACCCTTAATGCTGCTGCTAACGCCGCATCCCCTGGGTCCATCCAGCTATTCACCCTCTCCGCTGGTGCCAACTCCATCACAGTGCCCACTGGAGGCAGCACGCCAACAGCTTGCACCATCCTCCCGCCCGCCGGTAACGCTGTGTCCATCGTTCTCAAAGGCATAACAGGGGATACGGGCGTTCGTCTGCACAACACAGACCCGTCCACTATTGCCCTGGACCCATCTGTGACTACATTCGTCCTAACCGTTGGTGGGACAATCACTGGTCTCAAAATCTTCTGGAGTTAACATGTGGTTACCGACCCGAGCGTTCGAGTTGTTCCGCATCTCTCGTGAAACGTTTGACGACCTCCGCGAAGAAGCAGCTGCACTGAAAGCCGAAGCCCGTGCCCATGAGGGTGAACTTGCTTCCCTTCGGGCCAACAATGACTTCTACCGCATCCGCATCAACCAGCTTGAGCTAGAGCGTGCGCAGTTGCTCGAAAAAGCTTACGGCGTCAAAACAGTAGTGCCCGAGATTGTCGGTAGGGCGCAGCCGCTCCCCGAACTCACACCGTCTATGTTCGAAGACATGGGCGAGGTAATGGCAAAGCAGGTAGGACTTCCCGCGTATAACTAATCATGTTTCCTCCGACCACAGGTATTACACCAAATCCGGGTCACGGAGCAGGAACTGGATATACCAGCCCAGATCCAATGCAGACGGCTCAAAAGCCGGTTGCAGACCCGTTTAATCCGGCTCATTTGCTTGACATGTTCAACGTCCTCAAGCGTGAGTCTACGGAGTATCGGTGGATTTGGGAACGTGAGTGGCTTAGAGACCTGTTCTATGTCGCTAACCGACAGTGGATTACATTCCACCCCACTCGGAGAGAGTGGGTGGACAAGAGGCTCCAGAAGTGGGTGCCTCGTCCCGTTACCAACAAGATTGCCGAGACTCTTCAAGCGATTAGAGCTAACTTCTCAGCTGTCAATCTTGCGGTCACTGTCCGGCCCGCTGGTAATGATCCCCAAAGCATTGCAGCCGCCGAAGTAGCCGACCAGATGGCTCCTCTCATCCATGAGGAGCATATGATGAACCAGGTGATGCGTGAGGCCGACTTCTGGCTTATCGCCACGGGCAACGCTTGCCTACAGGTCTCATGGGACAAAGACGTTCGCTTTAACCGCACGTTCCTCAACAAGGAACAGTGCGTCACCTGTGGGCAGATTCTCAAGCCCCAGGACATCGTTGCCGCTGGCCATCAGTGTCCCAACTGTGGTGGCACGATGCTTCAACCAGCCCAGAACCCAGATGGCTCCCAGATGGGAGATTGGGTCTCCTTTGGCAAAGGAAAGACCCGAGCCTTGAGCCCCTTCGAATACGCCGTCCCGCCCAACATCACCGCTTTTGACGAGCTGCCCTATATCATCATCCTCCGTTGGCGTGACAAGCACTATTACGAAGCCAACATGCCGGAGATGATCAATAAGCTGCAGTGGGAAAAGTCGCCTAATGATAGGTCACTTCAGATTTTCAAGTCCCTTGCTCTTACTAACGATGTGGGTACTGGCTCTCAGTTTGCTTACCTTGGCGCCGCTGGTGCTCATACCGTTGAGGGCGTCACGGAGTACGAGTTATGGCTCAAGCCTACCCAGGAATTTCCTCAAGGGCTTGTCATGCGAGTGGCAGGAGATACCAATCCCGTTCTCATCGAGTCCCCTGGTGAGGGCATTCCTGGCCCT
>JACXTT010000415.1_pt1 | contig 71811 bp, 74 predicted proteins | sample 9270951 | NCBI WGS metagenome assembly JACXTT01 (sample SAMN15532306, study PRJNA645909) | rock metagenome | isolation source: weathered quartz diorite | place: Puerto Rico | collected 2017-06-21
AGTCAGGTCGCCCACCCCGTGGCCGCGGTTCGCTCGCCGAGCCGTCGTTTCATCCCATGCCGAATGGGTCTGGCCAGCTTCCAGCCCGCGTCAGCACCGATTTGAGCAACAGCCCGTTCGTACCGACAACAGATCCAGGTCGACATCGGCCTCGATATGTTTCGCGCGCGCATGCTCCTGACGGACGAAGTCCACAACTAAATTCGAGGCGATTTTGAAGAGGAACGCCCGAAAATTCTGAATCGAATCCACACACCGGTATTGCAGGAGCCGAAGAAAGGTCTCCTGAACCACATCATCTGCACAGTGGGAGCCTAGTCGGCGGCTGACAAAGCCCCGTAACTCGGGCTCGCACTGTTGAAAGAGGCTACCAAGCGATTCGTACTTGAGATCAGATATTTCTGTCTTAAGCCTCATTCCCACTGGTTTGCGGTTCATCGATCACCCCGATCTCCGTTCACGACACTATTCGATCCCTTCAAAGACGTCGTTGAGTCTTTAAACGTCCTCATCCCCTCGTCTCTTGCTCGTCAAGGTGCCGTAGGATGGCCGCCAATTCGTCGTCAGGAAACGTCGCGATCGTAATCGTCTGCCCCCGATGCCAGAACATCTCCGCGGCGCCAGCCGCGGCCTCATAGGTAGTGTGAACGCCTTTCGGCACGCCATCGACTCTGACCACGAACATATTGGGTTCCGACGTTCTCTCTGTTCTTCACCATCGCCATCGGTTGGCCTGGCAAGGGCGGGAGGAGGTAGCCTCCCGCCCCGCCAACCCGGCGCGCTCATTCACGGAGGCAAATGAGACGACGGGGAAATCGCCCTGTCCTCTATGACGTGGCATGCGGCGCGATGCCCATTGCGCACATCATGATTATCTGGAACGGTTTCTCGACACACCGCTTGCGCCTGATAACAGCGATCTTCAAACGGACACCCGTCAGCGCTCGGGGGCCGAGACACCATGGTGCCGTTCTCGGGTAGAGAGGTTCCGTCGATGAAATACACCGCAGACGCCATCAGCGCTTGGGTATACGGGTGGGCGGGACGGAATAGGATGTCCTCCCGCTCTCCTTGCTCCACGATCCGCCCCTTGAGCATCACCGCCACTTGGTCGCACAAGTGGTTCACCACGGACAGATCGTGCGAAATGAACAGGTAGGTCAACCCATATCGTTCCTTGAGGTCGCGAAACAAATTGATCATCTGGGCCTGAATCGACTTGTCCAATGAGGACACGGGTTCGTCGCACACCAGGATCTTGGGATTGAGGGCTAACGCACGCGCAATGCACGCTCGCTGACGTTCGCCTCCGCTGAGTTGATGGGGATAGGCCTGCGCCGCCCGGGACGGCAGCCCGACATCATCAATCAGCCGGTCCACTTCTTTCGCGCGCTCCCCTGATGTGAAGGCCGCAAAATTTTGCAACGGTTCCTCCAGACTGGCGCCCACCGTCATCAGCGGATCCAGCGACGTGTACGGGTCTTGAAAGACGATTTGAATGTGCCTGCGTAATTCCCGTAGTTCGCGCGCCCTCAGCCCGTCCAACCGGACGCCCGCCACCGAGACATGGCCGGACGAGGGACGTTCGAGACCCACAATCAACCGCGCGAGCGTGCTCTTGCCCGATCCGCTCTCACCGACCAAACCAAACACTTCTCCGGACCTGATGCCGAGCGAGACGTCGTTGACCGCAGGGACCAGGGTGCGATGTCCGCCAAAGTACCCTCCCAAGGTTTGATAGATCTTGGATACGCTCGCAATTTCGATCGCGGAGGGGGTCATGGAACCGGTTCCTCCACCTGAGAGCGATCGGCGTGTGGCTCCCCGGTGGCTTCGGCCTTCCAGCACGCCACGGCCCAGTGCTGGCAGAGGGCTCGCGATTGCGGCGCAGAGCCGGTTCCGCAGAGCGGTTCCGCCCAGGTGCAGCGCGGCGCGAACGAACACCCCTCGGCCGGGACGCCCGCGGACGAAAGATGTCCAGGAATAGCGCGCAAGGGCCTCGGCCGGCGCTCCAGGCGAGGCAAGGACGCCAACAATCCTTTGGTGTAGGGATGCCGCGGCCTGCTCAGCACGTCCTCCGCCAGCCCGATCTCCACGATCCGACCCGCGTACATCACGGCCACGCGATCAGCGAGTCGCGCGATCAATCCGATGTCGTGACTGATGACGATCATGGAAAGGCGCAGCGTCGTGCGCAACTCGCTCAGCAACGTGGTGATCTCCGCTTGGGCCAATAAATCGAGCGATGATGTGGGTTCGTCCGCGATCACCAGCGTGGGGCGCAAGGCAAGTGCGAGCGCCAAGGCAGCCCGTTGGCACATGCCCCCGCTCAACTCAAATGCATAGCTACCCAACACCGCATCGAGCCTCGGCATCTTCACCAAGGCCAACGCATCTTTCGCGAAAGCCCGAAGTTCCCCGGCGGATGCGGGCCGATGCGCCGCAATCGCTTCCTCTAAGTGTCGCCCGATGGGAGCGATCGGATTAAACGTGCTGTCCGGAGACTGAAAGATCAGGCCGATCTGGCGCCCGCGAATGGAACGCCATTGACGCTCGTCCAGTTCCGATAACGTCAGTCCATTGAACGTGATCTCGCCTTCGACCACACGGCCCGGACGGTCCAAGAGCCCGGCAAGCGCTAGTGCGAGGGTACTCTTGCCCGACCCGCTTTCACCCACCACGCCCAGGACTTCACCAGAGAATAACGAGAAGGTCACGTCCTCCACTGCGCGGACCGTTCCGGTCCGTGCGGTGTATTCCGCACTGAGGTGATCGACCTGTAAGAGAGGCGACGCGGCCATTAGTATTGGCTCCGTCTTTTCGGATCGATGAGGTCGCGTAACCCGTCGCCGATCAGGTTGACGGAGAGCGCCGTCACGACGATCATGAGCCCGGGGAAGAGCACCGGCCACCAGGCCCCGGTCAACGCCGCGCTCATTCCGTTGCCCAACAAGTTGCCCCAACTCGGAATCGTGGCCGGCACGCCCAGGTTGAGGAAACTCAGCGTCGATTCCAGCACGATCGCCTGCCCGACGCTCACGGTTAACACCACGAGCAGCGGGGCCGCGAGGTTCGGCAACAGATGTCGCCGTACCAATCCGAGCGGCGACGTCCCCACCGCCACGGCGGCTCGGATAAAATCGGTCTCCATGAGGCGTCGGCATTCGGTTCGCACGATGCGGGCCGTGCCCATCCAACTTGCCAGCGCAATCACGATCGTGACTTTGAGCAGACTCAGTTCGCCGAAGGCCTGCGCCACGATGACCAGCAGGATGACCGGAATGGATAACACCGCGTCGAGGACCTGCATCATGGCGTGATCCACCCATCGGGGTCCCATTCCGCTGAAGAGTCCGTACGCGATCCCCACCGCCGTAGCCATCACGGTGGCCAACAGACCGACCAACAACGACACCCGACCGCCGGCCAGCACGCGAGCGAAGAGATCCCGGCCGAGATGGTCGGTGCCGAAATAGTGCTGGGATGACGGCCCGACGTACATCGCCGTCACATCGGTGGCCTTCGGGCTCTGAACCACCATCGGACCCACGACGGAGAGGAGGGCCGTCACGGTCAGCGCCGCGAGACCGACCACCGCCAACCGATGGGCGGCGAACCGCGAGAACCTGAACGGCGTGTGACCCCGCAAGCGTGCGAGCGGTTGCAGCGCATGTTCAACGGCCATGTTGTCTCCGGAGTTTCGGGTTGAGCCAGGCCACCGCGCAATCCGCGAGCAAATTCCCGGCGATGACCACCACCCCGCTCACCAGCACCGAGGCCATCAGCAGCGGATAATTGCGCCCCGTCGCGGCCTGGAGAAACAATCGGCCGAGCCCCGGCCAACCGAACACCCATTCCACGATAAAGATGCCGCCGATCAGGAGCGGAAAAGAGAACCCGACCCAGGTGATGAACGGTGTGAGGGCATTGGGCACCACGTAACGCCAGGTCAAGGTTGCCTTCTTCAGCCCCCGTGCGCGCCCCGCCCGCAGAAAATCCGAGGACAACGTATCGCTGATGCTGCCGCGCATCAAACGGATGTATGGCCCCACGTGCGTCAAGACAATCGTCGCGACCGGGAGGACCAGATGCCGGGCTTGATCCGCGAGGGAGTACTGGAGCCCCAAGGTGCTTCTGCCCGCTGAGGGCAGCCAATCCAATCCCACGGAGAATACGAGAATCAGCATCAGCCCGAGCCAAAACGGCGGCGTGGCGAAGCTCAATAAGGCCAGCGCGCTCACGCTGTAGTCCCATCCGCTGTGCGGGCGAGTCCCGGTCCAATACCCCAGCGCCACCGCCACCAACGCCATGAGCGCCCACGACCAGAGCACCAGCACCAGCGTGTGCCCCAAACCGTCCATGACGATGGCCCGAATGTCGCGCCCGTCCCGAATCGATTTCCCCCAATCTCCGCGCGCCATCCGCTCCAACCACAGCCCGTATTGAACGGGCAGCGGACGATCTAACCCCAAATTGTGTCGGACGCGGTCATAATCCGCCTGCGTCATGTACTCCCGCCCGCCGACCAAGCTCGACACGGGATCACCCGGCGCCGCCTTCATCACCGCAAACGCAAGGACGCTGATGAGCAATAACTGCGGAATGACGCCGCCCCCCCTAATGAGCAAAAATCTCCCCATCTATCGAGCCTGCGGACGCATTGCGCTGGTTAAACGTTCGAGTCCACGGTGATCGTCATGCATCGCGGGACCATTCTTCGATGTTCCACAATGGGGTGGTGCCGTGTCCGAAGATCCGGTGCGTGAATCCTGAAAATCCTTTTCGGACGACGAAGACGTGCTTCAGATACACCAGGTGGTCGTACGGCGGGTCCTCGACCAACTCCTTCTGTAGTTCCTGATACAGCTTCTTACGGGCCTCAGGGTCCCGCGTCGCGCGGGCTTGGTCCAGCAATCGATCCACTCGTTCGTTGTGATACCCGCTGTAGTTGCTCCCGTCCTCGCCCAAGCCGCTGTGAAAGAACGCGTACAGGTCGTCGTCCGGGTCATACGGGAGTCCGCCGCCGAGCAGGAACGCCTGGCACTCCTCGATCGTGAACGATCCTTGATTTTTCACCAACACCACGGCCTCGATCCCCACCCGGCGTAGTTGATCGGCCAGCATGGTGGCCAGGTCGACCCGCACGGGTTCCTCCGCGAATACCGTCAAAGGGAAGGAAAACCGCGTGCCGTTTTTCACGCGGACCCCATCCTTCCCCCGGATCCAACCCGCCTCCGCCAACAGCGATTCGGCCTTTGTGAGGTCGTTGTCGTGTTTGAGCAGGTTGGCGCCAAGACCTTCATGGAATTGGAGCGGTCCATAGGCCGCGTTGCCGTATCCGACCACAGCGCCGTCTACCAACGCTTGGCGGTCCGTGGCGTATTGGATCGCCTGGCGTACGCGCGCGTCCTGAAACAACGGGTAACGGAAGTTGAACATCAGGACCCGGTAATCCGCGGTGTCCACGACCTCGAGTTTCAGATTGTCGGTCGGCAAGATCGCCGCGACCTGCTTGGGGTTGATCTCCGCCACGTCGACCTCGCCCTTTTTCAGTTGCACCAGACGAACGTTGGGGTCGGGGATAAATGTATAGATCACGCGATCCAGCTTGGGTCGGCCGCCGTAATAGTCCGGGTTGGCCTCCAGAATCAGATACTCCCCAAATTTACGCTCAACGAACCGAAACGGACCGGTGCCGATCGGCCGCTCGTGGTTGAAGTCATCGGTATTGAAGTCCTTTCCCTCCAGCGCGTGTTTGGGGATGATCCCGATCTTGAGTTTGGTCGGCATGGAGGCCATCGGACGGGACAAGCGAACGCGAACGGTGAGCGGATCGATCACCTCCACCGCCGCGACCGCGTCCATTTGGCTGCGTACTCCGCTGTGGTTTTTGGGATCTTGAATCGTTTCGATGGTGAACTTGACGTCTTCCGCAGTAAAGGGCTGCCCGTCGTGCCACTTGATACCCGGTCGCAGTCGAATGGTGTACACTCGTCCATCGGCAGAGACATCAAACGACTCCGCCATGTCCAGCACCGTCCGATTCTGAGCGTCGACCTTGAACAGCCCTCGGAAGATCGCCATGTCGGAATCCGCGTGTTGATGGCCGGCCACAGGGTTGAGCCACTCTGGCTCGCTGGCCCGCGCGACCACGATGGTGTTCAGCATTGGCGCCTTGGGTGCCGATTGCGTTCGTTGGCAAGCAGATGCCATGACTCCACACCCCAGGGCAAGGACGATTCCACCAGTCTGCATGAGGCGTTTCCACTTTGCAGTCGTTCCTCGCGTTTGTATGTTCAAGGGCTTCATCTTGTGGTATCCCAACGCGTCGCCTGATTTAGAACGCGGCCTTGAACGACGCCACAACGTTGAACGGATCGCTCCCGCCGTATTGCCGGTCGCCCGAAAAGTAGAAGATCGCATCCGAATACCGCGTATTAAGCACATTGTTCGCTTTGACGTCGACGGTATACCGCTCCCACGTATACGCGGCCTGCATGTCCGCCACGTTGTACCCGCCGACATCCTGCGTGTTGTCCGCGGTCAACGCCCGATTCCCGATCCCCCGCACCGTGACCCGTCCTCCGAATCCGGACGGATGGAGGTAGTCCAACCCTGTGGTGTAGAGATAGCGTGGACTGCCTTCGACCCGCTTCCCGGAGAAATCCACACCACCGCTCACGTAGTCCGTGTATTGCGCGTCCACATACGTGATATTCCCGATCCACATCAGGTTCTGGGTCAGGCCGATCTGAAGATCGGTCTCCACGCCCTGCCGACGGACCTTCCCTTGATTCTGGAGACGAAAACCCAGCACTGGATCGGGAACGCTCACAATTTCGTCCTTGGCGTCGATGATGAAATACCCCGCGCTGCCCTTCAGTCGCCGAGTGGGCTGAAACCGGGTGCCCAGTTCATAGGAAATGAGCCGAACCGGATCGAGCTGCGGGTTGGTGAACTTGTCGAACGAGTTGGGCAGCACGAAGCCCGTGCCCACGTTGACGTACACGTCGTAGCCGGGCGCCGCGGTGTAGAGCAGGCCGCCCTTGGGACTGAAGACAGTGAGATCGTTGTCGTAGTGAGCCGCGGCCACGTGATCATCGAGCTTCCCTTGAAACGAGTCATACCGCGCCCCGAGTGTGACTTTGAGCGGGTGCACCGGTCTCGCCTCGGCTTGCGTAAACACCGACAGCGTGTCCAGGACGAATTCTCCGTCAGTGGACGGATTCCCGGTTGTGCAGGACCCGCCACCGCGGACGCGCTGCCTAGTGCACCACCGGAGATGCCTGCCATCCTCACGGAGCGCATCGGTGCCGATCAACAGCCAGTCCTCCTGGGTGAGATAGGCGCCCCGCTTGCTGTACAAGACCTTCGCGATGTGGCCGTTGATCACGTTGTTCTGTTCGGTCTGACCGCCACCGAAATCGGCAAACCGCGTCAGATTGCTATGATACTGAAACGCCGTCACGCCAAGGCTGTCGTTAGGGGTGAACGTATAGTTGTAGTTCAGGTTGACGTCGTAGCGGCTCTTCCGACCGCCGTCATCAGGAAACAATGTTTTCTCGTAATGCCCGGCGTCCCATTCGACGCCCGGCAGGTAGCCGGGGGCGTTAAAGTCCGTGTCGTAGGACCGTGCGCCGACCCTCAACGTCGATTTCGACGTGAGGTCGAACATCCACTTCGCGGACAGATTGCTCCGGTTGTAGTCAGAATTGTCCCGCCACCCGGAGGACTTCGCGTATTCCACCGCGTAGTACTGGCTGAAGCGGCCGTCCATGCGTCCCAGGGTCAGGGTGCCCCGCTCGGTGTCCCAATAGCCCAAGGACAGCGTGGCCGTGCTCTCCTGGGCCTTTTTCTTGGTGATGATGTTGATGCTTCCGGCACGGACGTAGTTGCCGTAGAGCGCCGAGAAGGGGCCTTTGATGACTTCGATCCGTTCAATCTCTTCCGGGATCACTACGTTGAAGTCCGCCATCCCGTCGGCGTGCGACGTCGTCTCGTTCAGCGGCACACCGTCCAGAAAAATGGCCATGATATTGCCGTGTCCGCCGGCGAATCCCCGCAGCAGAAACTCATTGGGTACTCCCCCCTGGTTGTAGTCGATCGGCAGGGCCCCAGGAATCGCCCGAAGGATGTCGATGCCTTTCTTGATATGCAGCTTCTCCAAGTCCGCGCCCTCGATAATGGTCACCGATGCCGGAAGATTTTTGACCGGATTCTTTTCTTCAGAAATCACCACGTTGCCAAGATCCACCGCGCTCGTACGCTCCAAATCCCCGGGGGTGACGGTCGAAACGGGCACCGGGGTCTCGATGTCTCCCGCACGAGCCAGTCCTTGCAGGGAAGACAGCACAGCGCACAGCGCGAATACGATAACCCTACGAGCTCTACCCATTCTCTCCTCCTGTCGACGTGTGGTGAACGCCATCATTTCAACTCGTACTGCAACGACACCTGCATCACGATTTCTTTGTAATCCTGAAGGCGCTCCGGCGCCCGTGGCAACGGCGAGGCTCGCCGAATCGTTTCCAATGCCGCCTGCTCCAACAGCGGGTGACTCCCGTTCGGTGTCAGCAGAGCGACGCGCTGGACCCGTCCATCCGGAGCGATGACGAATTCCAGCAAGACCTTGCCGTCGATTCCGCGATCGCGGGCGCGTTTCGGGTAGTTGCGATACCGTTCCAGGTGGGCAAGGATGGCGTTCTTGAACCGACCAAGGCCGTCGATATCCGGCGCCCCCGATTGTAACGGCCCGAGGATGAAGGGGCCTGACACCACGTCCTGGACCATGGGTTCGGGGTCCGAGACCACCGGAGCCTCCTGTACCGGGACATCAATCGGCGGCATTTCGATCACCTCAGGCGTGGGCTCCACAATCGGAACTGGGACTGGTGTCGGTTCCGGCTGGGGTATGGGGCGCGGCGTCACCACCGGCCTCGGTGGCGCGGGAGTGACCGGAGCGGGCCCCGGAGCGCTTGCTACTTGGACGAGTTGAATGACCAGAGACCGATCAGAGTTTGGCAAGGGCTTCGTGACAGGGAAACGGGCCACCAGCACCAACGCGGCCACGTGAAGCACGACGGTAAAGCCCAGGGCCGATACACTCGTCCGCCGAGTCCCGACGTCATCAAGAAATGATATCGGCCTCAGGCTAAGGGTAGATGCCCTGGCGTCCTCACCCATGGTTCGCCATCATGTTCGGCTCCATGCCGTTGGTTGCGGGGGCCTTCGGTGAACGCCGCATCAAATCCCACTCCCAGTCGGACACACTCTCAACCTCGGCCAAACGTAATCTGATTTCCGCTTCCAAGGTTTCCGGTAGTTTGGGCCACTCGAACACATCCCGGCAGAAGGAAAAGAACCTGTCATCATCTTGCGCGTCGTCCTCAAACCTACTTGGTCGTCGACTGTCCATGTCGCCCTCACCAGTGCCTCTCAGCCCACCAACCCACAAGAAAAAGCCGGAACCAGAGGCTCATGGCCCCTCGGTTCCGGCTTTTTCGTCGAACGACTCTTTTGCCTTGTTAAGTTGTCTGACTAACCCGTACCCGACTTATTTGTTGGGCACGTACTGCAACGGCGCAATCACCCAACTCTTGCACCGCGGACACTTGGCATACGTTACCTGCTCCACGAGATCGACTTTGATGATCGATGCTTTGATCACCGCGTACCGGTCGGACTCCACAATATGGATCTGGCATCGACAGACCCCGCACCGACCCCCGACAGCCACCTCAGCCACTGACATCATTCCGCTCTCCACGAAACCAATGGTAGCACGTTTTATTATCGAATAACACCTACTAAACCAGTAAGTCAACACTCTCATGCCCCTCGTGCCGTCAGAGATACCAACGTTTGCCAACATCCGCCACAGAAAATCTGGTTCGCTGGTCGAACCCACGGCAACCACCCGAATTTCGCTCCGGCGACATTACGTACCCGTCACGATGAGTCGCTGCGAGCGCTCGTCTAGCTCCCAGAGCCGCGACGGGGTATAAATGGCGAGCGCGATCTGCCGTTCCTTGTTGTCGTCCTGAACGTGGATGTGATGGATTCTGGGATTGAGCACCAACCGGTGGGCCCGTTGATAGAGCTCCGTGGCCTCCTCCATGGTCAGGAAGATCGTGATCGCATTCACTGGTTCATTGGTGCGTTCATCGAGCATCCGCATCTCGCTGCCTCCTCAAAAAAAGAAGCCGGGTCGAAGGCTCATGCCCTCGACCCGGCTTCTTCGTCCGTACGGACTTCTTTACCTTATTGGTCTACGCGCTTCCGCATCGGTCGGAGCGCTATCGCTGATATTACTTTTTTATTTTTTGTAACACACAGACTCCGACAAGGTCAAGCCTTTTTCTTGGCCCGGGAAGTCCTATCGGAACCAAGTTCACGACCAGGCCCGGGTGCCGCTACACCGTGGGTACTGGCGGCAGCCCCAAAACGCATACATCGCCTCGACGCTCCACGGAATCCGTAGGACCATCTTGCCCCCGCACCGGGGACATGCGGGGGCTGTAAAGACTTTATCCATACCCGGATCGATATCCGGTTGGGTTGCAGATTGCGCCGGTTCGGGAACCGCGACCTTCTGGCTGCGCTGTCTCATATCCTACGCTCTGGGATACACCTCTTTCGAACGAACCAAGTGGCCAACTCCTTACCGGTGGGTCCACATCGTGCTCCACTGGCTAAAGATCGGCCAGGACCACGATCGTTTCACGCGGTCGAGGGTTCTATATCCATCCCCATCGTGCGCACAACAACAAAGAAGCCGGGCAAGGATGGTGACCATCCTTGCCCGGCTTCTTTGTCCACAATGGACTTGCTTGCCTGAGGGCACGCCTACGGGTTCATCATGAACCACATGTGCCGCACAGTCCCTGTGAGGTATTACGTTTTATAAATTAGTAGCATTATCGACAATCAAAGTCAAGCACCATTTTTCAGAGGGGCGCCACCGCTGCTGAGGTGACTTAGAGCCCCTTGCCGGTGGTTGTCATGGTGAACTTGCCGTGCTTGACGCCCTTGGTGCCGATCAGCCGATCCGCCACGTGTTTGACATCCTTGCTCTTGCCTTGAACCACTAATACCTCGAGGCAATTATGCTCATCCAGGTGGATATGGAGGGTCGAGCGAAACAGCTTCTGATACTGGTGTTGAAGATCGGTGAGCGTGTCGGCAAGTTCCCGCACTTCGTGATCGTACACGATCGTGACCGTGCCGATGATCTCGCGGTTCTCATCCCACTCTTGCTCAACCAGCGAATCGCGGATCAAATCACGGATGGCTTCAGAACGGTTGGTGTAGCCCTTTTGCTCGATGACCCGGTCGAACCGAGTCAGCAGGTTGGACTCGATCGACACGCCGAAACGTTGGAGAGGTCCGCCATGGTCGGCGCTGTCATGCACAGTTGCGGCTCCCGCTCATGCGTTGGGGTTGAGATCCCCTTCGCCTTTGAGGTACTTGCGGAACCGCTGCATGAGCTCCTCGCCGAGCACGCCCACGTGCGGTTTCTTGGCCATGTAGTCGCGAATTTCCTCCAGCCGTTTGTCCGCCTGGTCGTTGCCTTGAAGGCGCTTGACCTGCTGCTTGGCGGTATCGAACGCGTCGAAGGTCAACTCGGTGTAGCCCAACTTCCGGATACGCATGACCGCCTTCATCATTGCCTCGTTCCGGAATGTGGTCAGGAGCTCAGACGTGATGACGGTCGCACCCTGCTTGCGGGCACGGCGTTCGGCGGCCTTCTTGATCCCGCTGCGAACGAAATCGGGGGACGTTTGAAGCCGGCTCCACGCCTCCTCGCTCCAGCGGACCGGTTCGACCGGCGCGTCCCAGACCGCGGTCAATACCGCTTCGGTCATCTCGGAATGCCCGTGGGCGCGGGCCAGATCTTCGGCGTCGGACTTGAGCATCTGAAACACGAACTCGGTGGCCATGGGCGGCGTGCCCTCGAGCTTCTTCATCAACCTCGCGGTCGCGCCCTCGGTCCATGGGATCTCGGTCTTCGGCTTGGCCTCGTCGAGCGTCCCCAGGGCTTCGACCTTGTCGAGCAGCTCGACGTTCACCTCCATATGGCCGCGTTCTCGCGCGATGTCTTCGGCGATCCGCCTGACCATGTCCTGCATGAAACCGGGCACCACGGTAAGGCGCTGCTTGGCGGCCTGCGTCCACGGAAGTTGTCCCTTGGCAATCTGATCCGCCGCTTCCTTGAGGCCCGATTCCCCGCCCACGCCTCCCATCGAGGCGTTCTTCCATTCGGCAAGGTGCTCGGCGGTGATCACGGCGATCCCTAGTTCACGCGCCTTCTTCTCGGCCAGCTTCTTCACCATGCCGCGCAAAAAGATCGGCGCGAGCTTCAACCGCTCCATCGCCGCCTCGTTCCACGTCACCTGTGTATCGGCGGTTTGGCTCATACCCGCCCTCCGTTTCCGCCGGACGAACTCCCGAAGACGTGTCGGGACAATCCGTCCCAAAAGAGCGTGCGCCACGTGAGCGAGCGCATGGCGCCTTCCCGAATGAGCGACTGTCCCTCGTCGGTTTCGGCGTGGCGCGCGATCAGCGCGTTAAAGACCTCGGCGTGTTCCACGTCTTCATCGATGTGCAGGGTGAAGTATTCGATCTGCTTGTCGCCAAGGTCCGTGTTGCGCCGAATACCCGCGACCAGCGACTGGAACATGGTGGGGATCGAAAACTCGTGACCGGGTCCCACCGCCCCCAGGCCCACCCGAAAATCAGCGTCCCGCGTCAAGGCCAGGTGGCCCCTGATGTACGTCTCGGTCTCGGGCAAGGGCCTGACCCGGCCCCATTCCTCTGCTTGGACCCCGAGCGCGACCAAGAAATCCCGGTAGAGATGGACGTGGCTGCGGAAGATCGTGGCTTGGCCCACCGAGGCAGATCGCCCGCTCACGGCCCCGAATTCATCGTCGAATACGTGGCGAAACAACTCCGAGGCGTCCCGATCGGGGATCTTGGGCAGGAGGTTCGTCATGTAGGTGGTAAAGACCTTCACGAGTTGGTAATGCTGGAGTCCGAACGCTCTGATCTGGACGAGGGTGAGCGGCTCGGAGGCAAATCGCTGGAGGAAGGGATGACGAACCGCGTCGTGGGTCAGGATCTCCCCCTCCAGCCCCGTGATAAAGGTCGAGGCTTGAGTCGTCACGACCTTATCCCCCCATGAACTTGGCAAACGCGGTCTTGGCCTGATCCATCATGTCGGCCGTGACCTCGGAGCGCCCCTGTTCGCGCGTCAGGCGTTCGATTTCTTTCTTGGCCATGGGACGAATGAAAAAGGGGATGTTTTCGAGCCGTTGCCTGGCTTCAGCCGTCCAACCCATCTCACCGGACGTATTCTTATAGCGCTCCAGCATGGCTTGCGTGATGAAACTCTCGCCAGCCTTCCGGGCGTCCTCTTCGACCTCGGCCCGCACCGTGGGACGGACGAATTCTGGAATTTTTTCGAGGCGGTCAAGGGCCTCGGCCGACCATTCCACGCTTGCTGAGCGCGACGCTTGGATGGTGTTCGCCCCTTGCCCCATCGAGGCCACCAGCGAAGAAAATGGGCAGGTTCCGCCGCTTTCTCCGGCCGATGTTGAAGCGGGCTCCGAAACCGCGGGGGACGCGAACGCCGGTACAGGACACTCCGCACCGTCTTTGAGCGAGCCACGCGTCAACTCGAAGGGCTCCGGCGCGGTGGTACGGCCGCCGATCTTGACCCCCAGGGCTTGCACCATTTGAGTTTCGCCGGGGTTCGTCACCATTGAGAACCGAGCCTTGCAAGTCGGGCAGAGAAACTCGACGCCCAGTGAGCCCTCTCCCGGTTTTTCAACTTTCTGGAAGAGCATGAACGCTTCGCAATTCATACACACGAACTTCATGTCGATTCTCCTTGCTTCGCCGCCGGAGTGGCGGTTCGAGGCTGTTGCTCCGCGCCCGGCGCCTCTACAGGCGTTCCGCCAGAATCCGCTTGAAATCCAGACAATCCACGATCCGTTGGGCGATCTCATCGAACCGTTTGGCGATCGGGTGGGCGCCGTCCAGGATCGGGGTCCCGGTGTCGCAACTCCGGCTTAACTCGCGGTCGAAGGGAATTTTGCCGAGCAGGGGCACATCCAACTCCGCCGCAAGCGCTTCGACATTCCCCTCGAACAAATCGCTCTCGTGGCCGCACCGCGGGCAATGGTATCCGCTCATATTTTCGAGCAACCCGATGACCGGGATGCCGACATCGCGGGCGTATACGACGGACTTTCTGACGACATCGGTGGTGACTTCCGATGGTGTCGTCACGATCACCGCGCCGTCCAACTCCGGGAGAAATCCTGCGATCGCCGGCGGTTTATCTGCCGCGGCCCCCGGCGGCAGATCGGCCAGGAGGAGATCCAAATCCCCCCACGCGATGTCGGCTAGGAACTCGCGGATCACGTTCATCTCCAACATCCCAAGCCAGACCGGGCTGAGCTCCATCGAGCCGTTCCAGCGAACCGGCGCATGATCACGCAGGAAAAAATCCATCGAGGCGACTCGAACGCCCAGGGGGCCTTCGGGGGGTACCGCGCCGCCCTCCGTCATCTCAAACCGACGGCCCGGGATCCCCATCATCTTGGGAACGCACGGACCGTTCAGATCGACGTCCAACACACCGACCTTCTGTCCCCGACGCGCAAACGCCAGCGCCAAATTGACGGTGGACATGCTCTTCCCCACTCCACCCTTGCCGCTCATGACCACGATCTTGCGCGTGATCCGTCCCATGCGGATTTTGACCTGCAGGGTCTGATCGACGATTTGGCGCATGACCTGGGCATCGTCGGGAAACTGAAGTTTGTTCAGAATAGTTCTGAGATCGTTGGATGGGACCATACGCGCGCTCAACAGAAGATTGTATTGTGTTCGATCGGCCCTTCAGATTGCAAGCGGCAGACCTTCTGAACCGGGCTTCCCGGATGCCGTCTACTTCCCGCCCAGAATCGCGTCCTTGGCGGCTTTGGCCACTCGGAACTTCACGACCTTCTTGGCGGGAATTTTAATTGTCGCACCGGTTTGGGGGTTTCGGCCCATCCGCGCTTTGCGCTGCACCAGCACGAGCTTTCCAAGGCCCGGTAGGGTGAAACCGTTCTTGGCCTCTTTATAGGCCAGATTGACCAGGACCTCGAGTCCCTTGACCACCGTTTTCCGCGGAAGTTCGATCTTCGTCGCGAGGTGTTCGATGATTTTCGATTTCGTCATTGCTTTGGCCATACAGTTCCCTCCTGTCGAGTAAGACAATGAATACAATACAGCCCCTATCCGCGTCAGACCTGGTACAGCAAAGCGCGGCCATCATACTCTAAAACGCTGGGAATGGGAAGGGGGCGCGGCGCGGGGTGCTGCGGCCGGGCGCGGTCCAGCCTGGCTTCCGGACCGTAAGGCCGGCCCGCTGCGACCCGCTCCAGGGCTCGACCACGTTAGCCTGCTCGGTCCCCGTCACGCACGGCCCGCGCGCATCGGTTTGGGAACGCTCAGGCCGAAAGAAAAAGAGTGGGCGCATCCTTTCGCTTACGACCCGATGATGGGAGGCCAGATAACGTACAACAGGACGTACGTCGAGGTACTGGTCAAGAGGGCGATGACGTAGAGGATCATGGTGAACGTGCCGATGGCGCGATGGCGCCGCTCGCCGTCCGGGATCAGCCATTCGATGCCCTTCTCGACCAACAGGACGAACGCCACCAGCAGGAAGCCGACGACATAGACGACGTAGCAGGCAACGCTGTGGCAACGAATCGCGCTCAGCAGGACGGAGAGCGCGAGCGCGCCCATCAGGACTTTGAGAAACGCTCCAAGACTCATCGACAGCGGCCCCGGCTGCAGGACGCGGTTGCCGTTCCGTTTGACGGCCGTCCGATATCCCAGGACGATCATGTAGACCGCCAGCACGATGCCCAGCGAGACCACGGCGATGTGAAGGAGCAGGAGCGGGACAAAGAGCTGGTGATACAGCTCCGGCGGTCCGCCGAAGCCTTCTTCGCCCTCGAAGGCGAGCGCGCCCAACCCGCGGTTCACGTAGTAGGCCACGAAATACGCCAGCATGGTCAGCATCGCCCACAGAGTCACCACATGATGTGCTTGGCCGCGGCGCCGCTTGGCCTGCCGCCACCCGATCAAGAACAGGACGGTGAACACCACGGCCAAGAGGTAACTGAGATCCGCGCCCAGCGTCCCGTACGGGCTCAAAAAGCCCGGCTGTTCCAGCCACGCCTTCATCCGTGCCCTCCTATCCGAACGTGAACGTGTACGCCCGCAGCCCGGCCTGCCCGGTGATCAGCGTGATCGTGTGGGCGCCATACCCCGTGCGGTCGTCGATCAGCCGGTAGAGGCGTTCCTCTCCGAGACGGACGATGGTGCGACCGCGGCCATCGGCAGCCGCGTCCGCGCCCATCGTTTGCGACGAGAGGGGTTGATCGTCCCGGAGCACCTCCACCTCGAGCTCGCGCCCCCCGCCGCCGGCCACGACGTTGACCGCCTTGGCCGTATACCGAAGTACGATCTTGTGCTCGCCGGCTCCCATCGCCGTCACCGCCTCCTCCCCGATCTCCCACCGCCCCACGAGGTAAAACAGGTTCGGCTCCAGAGCCTGGGGCTCGCCGTAGGTGCTCGCCCGCATTCCGCGTAAACCGAGCGGATTGCCGAGGAACTGGCCGAAGTAGGAGCCCAAGTAGATCTCAGGGGTGGCGATGGCTTTGGGATCCACCGCTTCCGCCTCGACCTCGGCGGTGATCGGATCGAGCTCGTGGCCCTCTTCGGCCAAGAGTTCACGGATGTGTTGCTCCATCTCACGGTACCCGCCCTCCCCGATCTGCGTGTGGCGGATATTGCCACCCCGATCGATCAAATACTTGTGCGGCCAATATTGATTGGCATAGGCCCGCCACGTGCGCTTGTCGCTGTCGACGGCCACGGGATAGCGGATCTGAAGCCGTCGCACCGCCTGCCCCACCCTCGCGGCATCCTGCTCGAATGAAAACTCCGGGCTGTGAACCCCGATGATCACCAGCCCGTCACCGCGGTACCTGTCGTACCAACCGTTCAAATAGGGGATCGTCCGCAGGCAGTTGATGCAGCTGTACGTCCAGAAATCCACCAACACGACCTGGCCCCGTAACGCGGCGAGCGCCAGCGGCTTGGAGGAAATCCAGCCGCGGAGGCCGACCAGTTCGGGCGCCACACTCGATCTGGTCGACTCACCCAACAGGGCGATCAATGCAAAGGGAGCGGCCGCGATCGCCAAAATGATCAGCGTGGCAGGGCCATAGCGTCGAACGGGGCTGCGACGCCACGCAGAGCGCGCATCCATGGATCAACAGCGGATCGGAGGCTGTGGCGATTGGCCCGGCATCAGCGGCACTTGGGCGGGATCGTATTGGAAAATCCATTCCCGGTACGTCGTCGTGGTGTTGAACTGGGCATAGTCCGGAGGGAAGTTGTCCCGCTTGAGCGTGGGAGCTTCGCTGGAGCTGGCGACGCCTTTGAGGCGATCCCCGCACGGAATCTTGGTGAAGGACCGACCGGTCATCGGGTCGAGGTACGCCCGGCGGAGATATCGCTTGGATGTGCGCGGGTCCTTGACCAGATCATCCACCCGGAGCGGATACTGTTGGAGACCCGCTTGGCCGTGAACGTACGCGGTGATCGCCCGCCGATATTGATCGCCGCGAAACAACAGCTCGGTTTCCCGCTCACGCTGCAGCATCGTCTTCCACTGCAAGTTCGCTCCCATCATACTCAGCCCCACCAAGACGATGGCGAACAGCGCAAACAAATAGGAAAAGCCGGATTGCGCCAAGGGCGCAACTGCCAATTGTCTTCCTCCCTCCGGCTGGCACAGCAATCCGCTCTGCGCCAAGGGCGCAGAATGACAATAGCTCCTTCCATGCGGATCGCGAAGCAAGCCGGATTGCGCCGACGGCGCCGGATGACCATGACCCGTACCTCTCGGATCGCGAAGCAATTCGCTCTGCGATCTTCTCGCGTTTTGATCGAACCATCGCATCATGGGTTCTGCTACCACGCGTTGTACGCCGTCCCGTCCAGCGCCACCAGGTCGCTGCCGCTGTGCACGTCGAAGACCCCGCCGGGGTCGTCTCCCTCCGCTTCGCGCACCTCGATCCACGCGTCGCTGGTTCCGGTAAACGGGTCGACGGGCAACCCGCGCAGATAAGACGCGTCCACCAATTGCCGAAGGGAGTCAGGGTAGCCTCCGTGATCGGCCGCGTACTGGTCGAGCACGTCCCGCATCACGAAGAGATCCTTTTTGAGCGCGGCCTCGCGGGCTTTGACCGTCTGGACGCGATAGGACGGCTCGGCGATCGTAATGAGGATACCCACGATCGCCATCACGATCATGATTTCGATGAGAGTAAATCCGAGCTGCCCCATGGGCGCAGAATGAACACCTCCCCGTCCTCGCGGATCGCGCAGCAGCCCAGCCGTCTCCCTTCCCACCCGACGGATCATGCGGCCGACGGATGCGCCGAGGGCGCCCGCCCATCGACCAGGCATCCTCACGGCCCCGCTCGCTCCGCCCACACCCCGCGGCGCGCGTCGTGGGCTTCGCGTTCGAGACGCCGGAACAGCTCGGCATATCGCGTATTGGGCGGGATGGTTCGCACGTCGGCCAAGCCTTGCGCGACCAGATCGGCGTTGACGAACCGGTCGTCAAGATAGACGTACGCCAGACGTCGCCGGTACCGATCGCGGCGTTCGACATCAAACTCCATGCGGACGGTCCGCCCTTCAACCGCCAAGCGATTGACCGTCCACGCCTGCTCGGCGTACGGCTCGGGGTGATACACCCAGGCCGTCCCCGAACGCTGATACAACTCCGGGGTGTCGATCCCGACGTACCGCACCCGCTCGCCGGTCGCCAATTCGATCGTGTCCCCATCGATGGCGCGCACCACGACGGCGTACTCGTCGTCTGCTGATCCCGACGCGGGGGGCGACCAGGGCGTGTGCGACCAGACCAGACCGAGCGCCACCCCCACCGTCAACCACAGCAGGGGCTTCGCCCGACGACGCAACATGGAGAGGAGGCGATCGACGGCCGCCGCTCGCGAGATCCGCTGCCAATCAGCCATCGGGCTCCGTCTCCCTGATCAGCTCTTCGCTTTTGAGGTCCGTGGTCGGGACGCGCTCGATCGTCGCTTGACCCACTGGTCGATTAACGCGCGCTTGGCCTGATCCAGATCGAGAAACTCCACGCCCACGCCGACCGAGGGCCGGCCGATCGTCTCGTACCGGTGCTGCCACACCACGCGGCAGGTGCACTGCACCATCGTCCGATTGTCCGGCAGGACGAACTCGACGGGAAACCGCGCCCCCACGGCGGGAGGATTGGCGGCCGAGAAGAACAACCCACTCCGGCTAATATTTTCGGCGTATCCGACAAAGATCTTGTCGTAATATTTACCCTTGATCTCGAGGACCATCATGGGCGATCGGTCGCTGACCCGCCGCTCTGCGCCGTCGTTGGGCTTGCTCGCCTTCGGCGTCGCAGAGGCCATCGTCGGTCTCTTGACGGTCCGGGGGATCAGGATCGACCGGCGGGCGGCGGGTGGCGCATGGGATGCGGCGGCCTTTCGCCTGGGCGTTGCACGTTTGGGCTTCGCGATCGTCGTTTTCGGTTTGGTCATCGGGCACCGCCACTCCAAAAAAACCTCGGCCACTATACCAACTTACCCGAGGGGGCGCAAGGTTCCCGGCCGCGACGAAACGCGCCGCGCCGCGCGCTTCGGCCATGCGCGGTCATCGGGTCTCACGGCTTCGCCGGCTGGATGAAGGCGGTGTGACCAAGGGCTAATTCCGCGTCCTGGCCAAACCCCGTTGGGAGCACCAGAACCGACACGGCACCGCGCTCGGGAGCGTATTCCGGACAGGGGTCCACCCCGCAGGGACCGACGCCCACGTCTCGATCGACGATCTGACGCGTCTCGTCGAGCCACAGAAGATCCGCGTCCACCTGAAGAGCCTTCGACCACACGCGCGGCGGCGTCCCGTCGTCAAAGATGAGGAGCAGTCCCCTCCCCGGCTGGAATCGGGTGAGCATTCCCAGCGCGAACAAACGACGCTCGGGCGAGTCGGCCACGTCGATGACGAGCGCTCCGCCTGAGGTCTTGAGGGTCAACACGTCCAGGCGGCGGTTGGCGGGACAGAACTGGAGCAGCACGACCACCGCGACGACCGCCGCGGCAATCAGCCAGAGGGTCTTGGAATCGAGCCGAGCGATGAGACTCCCGTAGACACCATTCCGGGGTCTTAAGACCCCGGAACGACTTACCGCTCTTCGGTAAACGCCACCATCGCGATGTTGCGGGCGCGTTTGATCGCCGTGGTCAGCGCCCGCTGGTGGAGCGCACAATTACCTGAAATGCGGCGGGGCATGATCTTGCCGCGCTCCGTCAAGAAATTGCGCAGCATCGGCACGTCTTTGTAGCTGATACCGGCGACCTTATCGGTGCAAAAGCGACACGCCTTGCGACGGCTGAAAAACTTCTTCTCGGGCGCTTGGCCGGCCTGGCCTGAGCGAGCGTCTTTGCCGCCGGATGCTCCCGGGGCGAACGAAGGGGACGAAGGGGTCATCGGTCGCATGCCTGGCTCCTTGAGTTAAAACGGGACGTCGTTGTCGACGAATTCTTCGGTGTGGAGGCCCTCAGCGACAGACGACGCCTTGGGGGTGGAGGTCGCGGTTCCCGACGCCTCCGTTCGTTTCGGCAAAAAGTTGATGGTCTGCGCCACGACTTCGTGCTTGCTGCGCTTTTGGCCGTCGTCGGTTTCCCACCGGCGCTGCTGCAGTCGGCCGTCCACGATCACGCCGTGGCCCTTGCTGAGATACTGCCCGCAATTCTCGGCCTGTTTCCCGAACACGACGATGTCGATGTAACAGACCTCGTCTTTGAGCTCCTCACCCTGTTTGTACCGCCGGTTGACCGCCAAACTAAAGGTCGCCACCGGCGTGCCGCTGGGCGTAAACCGGACCTCTGGGTCCTTGGTGAGGTTGCCCATCAAGATCACTTTGTTGAAATTCGCCATGGCTCATCCCCCGACCGTCGAGTCCGCCGCGGTCGCAGCCACCGCCACCGGAGCCGGCGAGGCGGCATACACCGCGGCGGCGCTCTCGCGCGCCATCTCCTCCGCGAGCAACTTCGGGTCGCATTTCACTGTTAAAAATTTGATGATGGAGTCTTCCAGGCGATATTGGCGCTCGAGTTCCGCGACGGTGGCCGAGGGGCCGCGAAACCGGAAGAACACGTACGCGCCCTTCTTTTCTTTGCGGACCTCGTACGCCATCTTCTTTTTGCCCCAATTCTCCATCTTGAGAATCTCACCACCGGCTTTTTCGATGAACCCGCGTACTTTGGTGATGAGTTTCCCCAGTTCCTCATCGGTGAGGGACGTCTTGATGATGCAGATCGTTTCGTAAACCGTCATACAGATGTGCTCCTTTTGGCTCTGAAGCCCTCGCGAAACAGCGAGAGCAAGGAAACGGGAATTTATAGCACAGCGGACTGGGGAAACGCAAGGGGACCCGGGGACAAGGCTCCGAGCGTCCGACACCGGACACGCTAGCGGAGCAACGCTCAGGCGACGCTGATCAAGAGGCGCAGGTTATGGATCAGGCCGGCCGGGCGGGAGCACGGAAGAAGAACCGCTGGCGGTCAAGGCAACGCCGGTGGCTCACACAATCGTGTGCCGGATGATTTTCCCCTCGACCAAATAGACCACCATCTCGGCCACGTTGGTCGCATGATCCGCGATGCGTTCAATGTATTTCGCCACGAAGGTAATCCGGATGGCCCGGCCGATGGTTTGGGGCTCTTCCATCATATAAGAGAGGAGCTCGCGGAAAATCTGACCGGTGAGATCGTCCACGAACGCATCGTCCCGACACACCTTTCGCGCGAGCTCGGCGTTGCGATTGACGAAGGCGTCGAGGGCTTCCTTGACCATGACGCGGGCCCAATTCGCCATTCTGGGGATATCGATATAGGGCTTGAGTTGGGGTTCGTCGGCCAACTCCAGCGCCCGCTCGCAGATATCTTCCGCAAGGTCGCTCATCCGTTCCAGGTCGGTCGATATTTTCATCGCGGTGGTAATGAAGCGCAGATCGCTCGCGGTCGGCTGGCGCAAGGCCAGGAGTCTGATGCATTCCTCGTCGATTTCCACGTCGTAGGCATTGACCTGGTGATCGGTCTCGATCACGCTCTTGGCCAAGTCGGTGTCCCGCTCCACCAGCGCCTTGATGGCGCTGGCCACCTGCGTTTCAACGAGCGCCCCCATGCGAAGGATGCGTTGTTTGAGCGCGGTGAGTTCTTCGTCGAACTGTCGCATCGGGTTATCCGAACCGCCCGGTGATGTAGTCTTCCGTCACCTTTTCGCGTGGATTGGTGAAGATGTCTTGGGTGAGACCGAATTCGATCAACTTTCCGAGCATAAAAAACGCCGTCGTATCGGACACGCGCGCCGCTTGCTGCATATTGTGCGTGACGATCATCATCGTGTAGCTTTTCTTCAGACTCAGCAACAGCTCTTCGATCCGGCCGGTCGCGATAGGATCCAGCGCCGAACACGGCTCGTCCAGCAACAAGACCTCCGGCTCCACGGCCAAGGCCCGGGCGATGCACAGCCGCTGCTGTTGACCGCCCGAGAGGGCCAGCGCGCTCTGGCGGAGTTTGTCCTTCACCTCGTCCCACAATGCCGATTTCTTGAGGCTTTCTTCGACCAGGGCGTCCAGTCGGGCCCGGTCCTTGACCCCGCTTAGTCGGGGGCCGTAGGCGATATTGTCGTAGATCGACTTGGGGAATGGGTTGGCTTTCTGAAATACCATGCCGATTCTCAACCGTATTTCGATCGGATCCACGCCCGGGGCGTAGAGGTCTTGTCCCTTGAAGAGCGTTCGGCCTTCGACGCGAAATCCCGGAATGAGATCGTTGATCCGATTGAGACAGCGGATGAACGTGCTCTTTCCACAGCCCGACGGACCGATGACGGCGGTAATGCGCTGCTCCGACATGGTGAGCGACACTTTGCGGAGCGCCTGGGTGGGGCCGTACCAGGCGTCCAGCTCGCGAACCTCCAATGCGGGAACCGGCTGCATGGCGTTAGAGCTGCAACCGTTTCTGATACCGCTGCCGGAGATACACCGCCAGCGCATTCATCAGGAGCAAGACGATCAGCAGCACCAAAATCGCCGCGGCGGCATTGGCGTGGAAGGCCTTCTGGGGGCGCGAGATCCAGTTGAAGATCTGAATCGGCAACGCGGTAAACGGCGCCAAGAGCCCGTCCGGGAGAAACGCGATATACGTCAGGGCGCCGATCGTGATCAGGGGCGCGGCCTCGCCGATCGCCCGCGAGAACGCCAAAATCGATCCGGTCAGAATGCCTGGAAAAGCCAGGGGCAAGACCTGGTGCCAGATCGTTTCCCACTGGCTGGCTCCCAGCGCACAGGAGGCTTCCCGGATGGATCGCGGCACGGTCCGCAACGCTTCGCGCGCCGAGATGATGATGATCGGCATCACCAGCAGCGCCATCGTGAGCGCGCCCGCCAACAGGCTGCGCTCCAGCCCCAAGAGCCGCACGAACAGTTCCAACCCCAGGAGACCGTAGATGATCGAAGGCACCCCGGCCAGGTTGGCGATATTCACTTCGATGATCCGTGAAAACCAGCCTTTGACGGCGTACTCTTCGAGGTACACCGCGGCGCCCACGCCGACCGGAAACGCGAAGAACGCGGTGAGCAGAATCAAGTACACGGTCCCGACCAACGGCGAGAGGATCCCCGCGAGTTCGGGTTTCCGCGAGGGGAAGCTGGTCAAGAACGTCCAGCTCAACATCCCGGCTCCATCCACCCAGGTATCGATCAGCAGGACGGCCAGACTTCCGAGGGCGACGACGAGGGTGGCCACGGCCGCGATCTGGAACGCGCGGTCCGTCGTACGACGGAACGCCAGCATCCTCCGTAACGCTTCGGCTTCGATCCTCATACGGTCCGGAACCGTTCTCGAAGCCACTGGCTGACGAGATTCAGCGTCAACGTGCTCAGAAACAGCATCATGCCGACTGCGAAGATCGTCCGGTACTCGATCGTTCCCGTCGGCGTGTCCCCCAAGCTGACTTGCACGATATACGCGGTCATCGTTTCGATCGGAACCAGCGGATTGAGCGTGAGGCGGGGTTGTTGGCCGGCCGCGATGGCTAAAATCATGGTTTCGCCGACCGCACGGGACACGGCCAGAAGCAAGGAGGCCGCAATCCCGGAGACCGCAGCCGGCACCACGACGCGCAACGCCACTTGCAGCTTGGACGAGCCCAGGGCATAGGCGGCCTCTCGCAAATTTTGAGGCACCGCATACATCGCGTCTTCACTCAGCGACGAGACCATGGGGATGATCATGATGCCCATCACGATGCCCGGGCCCAAAGCGTTGAAACCGGACAGTGACGGGATGAAGGCCTGTAACAGGGGAGTCACAAACAGGAGGGCGAAATACCCGTAGACGACGGTGGGAATTCCGGCCAGGATTTCGACAAGCGGTTTGATCACCCGCCGAACGGCATTCGACGCGTACTCGCTCAAATAGATGGCGCTGACCAGCCCGATCGGCATCGCCACCAGAATGGCCACCGAGGCCGTGAGCAGCGTGCCGGAGACCAAGGGGAGGATCCCAAAATGTTTGTCCGCGAACAATGGCGTCCATTGCGTGTCGGTCAGAAACTCCCACAGCGAGACTTCGCGGAAAAACTCCACGGTCTCGAACAGCAGCACCGCCACGATGCCGAGCGTGGTGAAGACGGACAACACGCCGCAGAGCCACAGCGCGCCCTGCACCATGCGCTCCGTCGTCCGACTTTTCTTCACCCGCTGCAACATCGTGGCGGCGTCTCGCCGGCCTTATTTCAATTCCGCAGCCAACAGCGTTTCCAACGTGACGCCGATCTGGGAGCCCTTGCCTCCAAACACGGACCCCACCACCCGTTTCTCAAACCGCTTCAGGCCCAGTTCATATACTTCGTCGGACAGCGGGACGTACCCCACTTCCTTCACCAAGGGCCGGCCTGCCGTCAAGTAAAATTTCACGAAATCGATGATCTCCTGTCGGTCAGCCGTCTTCTTGCTCACGTAAATGAAGATCGGGCGTGACAACGGCTGGTATGTCGAGTTCTTCACGGTCTCGGCACTCGGAAGGATCGGACCGTCGCCGTTCTTGGTGTTCCCATCATCGATCGGAACGAGCTTGAGCTTATCCCTATTGTTTTCGTAGTAGGCCAACCCGAAGAAACCCAGCGCCAACGGATCGGTCGCGATGCCCTGGACCAAGACGTTATCGTCTTCGCTCGCGGTGTAATCGCCGCGGCTGGAATGCTCCTTACCCACCGTCGCCTCGGTAAAATAATCGTAGGTTCCCGAGTCCGAGCCCGGCCCGAAAAGGTGGATTTCCTTTTCGGGCCACCCGGCCCTGATCTGGCTCCAACGGGTCACCTTTCGCTGCGCCCCGGGCTCCCACATCTTCTTCAGTTCCTGGACGGTGAGATGATCCACCCAATCGTTCTTGGGGTTCACCATCACGGCGATCCCGTCATACGCCACCGGTAATTCGATGTAGCCGACCCGATTGTCGGCGCACAGCTCGACCTCGGAGAGCTTGATGGGACGCGACGCATCCGAAATGTCGGTTTCCCCGGGACAGAACTTCTTGAACCCCCCTCCGGTACCTGAAATTCCCACCGTGACCCGAACTTTAGGATTTTTCTTCTGGAACTCCTCGGCCACCGCCTCGGTGATCGGGAAGACCGTACTGGAACCGTCGACCTTGATCAAGGTTGCGGCCGACGCCGGGGCAGCCGTGCTCCCCACGGCCCCCAGAACGAGAGCCACACCCAACCCGAACAAGACCCAACTGCGAGACACGGCCCCGGAGCGGAGTCCAGGGTGGGTCTCTCTCTCTTGTGCCGTCATACGATGTTCCTCCTGTAGAGTGCACTCACATAGAGTGCACTCACACTGTTACTGCCATATTAACGGGATGTTAAATCCGCGTTAACTCCGATTAGAACTTGACCGACAGATCCAATTGCAACCGCCTGATATCGGCTTCGGCCAAGGTTTGGTTTTCCAGCTTGGTGATGAAATATTTGGCTTTGAGTTGTACGGGTTTGGTCGGGTTATACGCCGCCCACATAATGTGTCCCATCCGGCCCGTCCCGCCCCCACCGAAGTCGGAATCAGCGATATCCGACAGCGTCGCATCAGCGCCCAAGAGCTTGTAGAAGTAGGCCAGCTCCCACGTCTGGGGGTCGGACGCCTTCCCCACGATCACACCGGTCTGATACCCGCGGTTCTCGGTCGGCGCCCCGGCGTTGGTCCGCGTATCATTCATGTTCCGAACCATATCCCCCATGACAGCCACCGGCAGGGTGCCGGCTTTGAGGCCGATACTGGCGGTGAGATCCATGATGTCGAAGTCGTTGACCAAGACATTCGAGGTGGCCGGAGCAACCGCAGCAGCGCGTGAATTCGCGGTTTGAGCGAGGCTCTGGCCGAAGTCATTGTTCTTGGCGTTGGCGGCCTTGTAGTACGCGCCGGCTATAGTGGCTTTCACGTCTTGGAACGGCTCCATCGAGAGGCCGACCTGCTGGCCCCAGAGCCATTGATCGGTGTTGAGCGCGCCCGCGCCGTCCTCGTCCAGGACAATCTGCGCGAGATTGAGAAAGACACCGATGCTCCCCCCCGGCTTGAAGGCGAAATTCTCGGCAAACCCCTCGGGATTGAAATCATCGTCCCACACCGCGTCGGACGAATAGACCGTGAAGAAGGGGTTCGGCATGCGACCGCCGGTCAGCACGACCCAACGGACGTCCGGGCTCTGCCAGCGCAGAAAGGCACGGTCGATATAGAGCGCGGTCTGGGCGGAGAGGCTGTCGAAGCTCTTGTTGGTCGAGACCTGTTCCCCGGTACCGCTTGCCAACCTGATCCCGACCGTGAGGTCCTGCGTCTTGAGGTCGGCGGCGAGACGAAGTCGGAAACGGTCCCGGTGGCGATCGGTCGTGCCCACGGCATTGTTATAGAAGGTCTCGTCGCGCAACCGGAAGTCGCCGGAGAAGATGAGTTTGTCAATCCATGCGGCCAGCTTGCGCCCTTGAAGGGTCGCCGCCTCGTCCTTGGTGATCACCCCTTTATCGAACAACAATTCCTCGAGGGTCTTTCGGTCCTCGGCGGAGGCGACTCCAAGCTGCGCACAGAGTAGTCCTATCATCGCCGCCAATCCTAACCACCGCTTTCTCATCCTCCGTCTCCTTTTCTACAGTTGTGATACGGCAGGGCTTCCCACCGGCATATACGTGATACGCGACGCGCATCGTATCAAGATCCTGTTGCTTCGACATTAACTTGGTGTAAATTCCAGGTAAATTCCTTCGTGGTCTGGCGACGCGGAACGGTGAGGGTCAAAAACGGGGGGGAACGCGGGAATCTTGGGCGGGAGGAGGAGGTAGCCGCCCTCCCGCCCACCCGCTCGCCCTCGAGCGCCACGGAGGAGGGCACCCGTCGTGGGCGGCGAGATCCTCCAATGGGATCACTCCCTGGTCACAGACCGAACAACCGATCCTTAGCCCATGACCCGTTCCACCTCTGCCCGGCAGACCTCGACGTACAACTGGTGATCCTGCAGGTATAACGGACAGAGGCGGTAGTTATCGTTGCCACAGAACTCAGCCACCTCCTCCTCACCGGGGACGTACATTCTTCTCGTCAGCCGACAGAGTGGAACCAGGGGGTCCCGTGAATCTAGTTTCGGACACATCATAGAACCCTTCCTCCTTGTACGTTGTGCGCGCCGATGAACCCGCCTCTCACAGTGCCTCATCGACCACTCATCCTCAGACCTTGATTGTGGCGTCAACCGAATCCCCGTCACTCGACCTCATCGTTCAACTTAAATCCCACTCCACGAACGGTCAGGAGCAATGTGGGGTGTTTGGGGTCTCGCTCAACCTTTCTTCGGAGCGCGTACATATGGACGTCCAGATTGTGGTCGAGGATGAAGCAGTCTTCTCCCCAGAGGTGAGTGAGAAGCTGCTCTCGGGTAAATACCTGTCCGTGGTGCTTGGCGAGGAAATCCAGGATCGCAAACTCGGTGGGCGTCAGTTCCACCGGGTGGCCGCGCACGATCACTTCGTGTCGCTGCCGGTCGACCGACAACTCCCCCACCGTCGCCTTCTGCAACCGAGGCTTCATATCGGACCGCCTCAACAGGGACCGAATTCGCGTGACCAATTCACGCATCGAAAACGGCTTGCTGAGGTAGTCATCCGCGCCATACTCCAACCCCCGAATCCGGTCTTCTTCTCCCGCCAGCGCGGTCAGGATCAAGATGGGCAGCGCACGCGTCGCCGGTTCTTCCCGGAGTAGTTTGCAGAGGTCGAAACCACTGAGATCGGGGAGCAACAGGTCCAATACAATGAGGTCAACACGCTGCCCGCGTGCGATCTGGAGGCCATTCCGACCGGTGTGGGCCATCTCGACGCGATAATGACGTGAGACGAGTTCCCGCTCGATCAGGCGGGTGATGTCCCTATCGTCCTCAATGAGAAGGACGATCTGCCCAGTCACGATCCCTTTGGCCGGCGCCGTCGGAGACGGTGATACCTGGCTCAACGCCGCCACCCTGGAGTGACGAACCTTGCTTGGAGTACCTGCACGGTCGAATCCTATCAACCTGATGTTTCCGTTTCGTCAATCGCATGTAAAATCGGGGTAAATTGAACCTCCCCATGGCGCACGACGGGAGCCTTCGATGCATCGGGAGAAGGGCGGCGGAGTCTTGTATCGTGAAGAAGGAAAATACGGGATGACCGAGGTTTATCCTTTATTTAAGACGGTGCCGATGAGAGGCGTGCCCTGTAACAATTGGAGGGCACGCTCGATGTGCTCGGCTTGGGTCCGTCCAGCCTCCACGACCAAGAGAATCGTATCGGTATACGGCGAAAACGCCAGGGCGTCAGCCGCGTCGAGAAGGGGCGGGAGATCGAAGAGCACGATGCGGGATGGATACCGCTGTTTGAGTTCCTTGCCCAGCGCCACCATCCGAGGCGACGTGAGGAGTTCCGTCGAACCGAGGACCCCACGCCCCGCGGGAAGAACAAGGAATCGACCGATGCCGGGATGGACCAGCACATCCTCGATGGGCGTGCCGTCTAAGAGATAGTCCACCAACCCTCGCGGTTCTCCAAGACCAAACACGCGGTGCACGCGGGGTGCGCGCAAGTCCGCGTCCACCAGCAAGACGGTGTGGTTCCCTTCCATGGCCAAGCTGATCCCGAGGTTGACGGCCGTCATGGTCTTCCCTTCCTGCTTCCCCGCGCTCGTCACTCCTAAAACGTTCCATCCGTTTTCCCGCATTCGGTGGAGCACCTGCGTGCGCAACATCTTGTAGGCGTCGGTCAACGGCCCCTCTTCAGAGGCCGTGACCACGCGATGCTGCCGCAGGAACGTGCGGGACACCTCCACGCAGCGGCTCCGGGTATAGACGATCGGGCCGGCGACGGCTGCCCTGGAATCGGGAACACCGGTCCCCGATCCATTCGCGGGAGTGCGCGTCAACTCGTCGAGTTCGAACGCCAATTCGGTCGGTTCCATCCTGCTCCCCTCGTCAGAGACCCAGTTTGCGGACGGCAGCAAACCAGATGACGTCCAACGGCAACCACAGTAGGTGCACCAAGGCGAGCAGGATGAGGGCCGCGCCCAACCCGCTCCAGACGACTCGGCGTCGGCGTCGGCGCGCCCGGGTCCGATCTTCGTCGTTCGGCACGAACGGAATCACGGCAAGCGGCGAGACCCGCACGATCCTCTCAAGCGCTCCGGCGCTCCGCACGGAGTGATCCAAGTTCTCGACCGCGGCGCCGTAGCCCACGCCTCCGGCCATCGACACGATCACACCGAGGATCAAGATCGCGGGGCGGTTGGGTTTGACCGGCTTTTCCGGCAACAGTGGCGGATCGATCAGCGAGAAACGCTCCCCCTTACGTTGCGCTTCCAACCCTTCCGAGACCTGGGCCTCCAAGAGCTTGGAGCGGATTTCGTGGTATTTCAAAACGGAGTTATCTCGATCGCGGGTAATATCCAGGTAGTCCCGCTCCAGCGTCGGGGTCGCTTCGACCCGGCCGCTGTACCGTTGTTGGACCGTCTGAAGTTCCAGGCGCTTCGCCTGCAAGGCGTCGAGGTCGTTCACGGTCGAGGCCAGCTGCGCTTGGATCGTGATGTACGCCGGATTCTCCGGCGTGGGCGATTCCTGGGGCGCCGGAGTCTCGGCCGCCCGGATGATTTCGCGGTCGAGGGCGGCGACCGAACGTTCCGCCCGGACGACGTCGGGATGGTCGTTCCCATAACGTTCGCGCAACGCGGCAAGGCGTGCCCGCTCATCGACCGATCGCTTCTGCAACTCGTCGGCTCCCCCCGCACCGCCCGTTTCACGCTGCAACGCTTCGATTTCTTTTTTCATCTTGATCATGTCGGGGTGGTCGGCGGCCAGATACGAGGCGCTGCTCACGTACTGGGCGTTCAGGGCTTTCAGCCGCTCGCCAGAATCGAGAATGCGCTCGCCGCTGGAGGTCACGATGGGCGTGTTGGGCTTCATCGTGGCCAGCACGCCCTCCAAATAGATTTTTCGCTCTTGCAGCGAACGTACCTGCTGGTCTACGTCCGACAGATCGCGCTCGGTCCGATCCAACAACTGCATGTTGAGCTGTAAGAGCTCGGGCAGCGCCCCTCCCGCGCGCCGCTTGAACGCGGCGATCCGCTTCTCCAGGACGTCGATACGTCCCGCCAATTCTTCCGCCTCTTGCTTGAGAAACGCGGTCGTCTCCTGCGCGTGGCGTTGGCGCGATTTCAGGTTCTCCGCGAGAAACAAACTGGTCAGCTCGTTGGCCACCTTTTGCCCCAACGCGGGCGTTTCCCCGTCGTATGACAGGGTGAACGCGATCGTGGCGTTGGTCGATTGACCCGTGCGCCGATCAACGACTTCCGCGCTGATGACCTTGACGTCGATGTCGTCGACCATGCGCTTGAGCACCTCCTCGGTCGAAGCGCGCGCGCGCAGCCCGGTATACAGCCTATACTGCTCGACGATTTTCCAGAGGTTGGTCCGGCTCATGATCTGCTGTTTGATACTCTGAATCCGCTGGTCGGCGTAACTGGTGACGGTCGAGCGAACGAGGTCCGGGGGCACCTCTTGCTCCTCGATCAAGATCGTGGCGGTGGAGCGGTAGCTCGGGGGATAGCCGAACGCCACCAACGCACTAACCGCCAGCAGGGCCGCCGCGGGGATGGCCATCTGCCATCGCCGGCGGCGGAGCATCTCGATGTAGTCGTGGAGCTGCTTGGGGGTCGAATTCATATCGGTCCTCACTCCGATCGGTTCCACTCGTACGTCAGACGCGCCATCACCCGGTTGGCGGCCGCGTCTCCGGTCTCGGTACGCTGGCGCAGGTACGTATATGCGGCGGCAAAGGTCAGGCGTTCGCCGACCCGCCACCCGAGCCCCGGTTCAAGGCGGGCGAGCGTGGAGTCGGCGTTCCCCCCGAGGGAGTCGACCGCGGAGTTGCCATACCAATCCGCGTCGAACGTGGCGGTGGCGCGATCGGTCACCGCGTAGACGCCGTGGAGGCTTCCATGCGTGGTCTCCACCAGGCGGCCCGCTCCGCTGGGGTTGGTCTTGCGATTCACCGCGAGGGAGAGGCTGCCCCCGTCCCATTGTCTCGTCAGACTGGCCTCGCTCACCACCCCGGTGTCGGACGCGGTCGCTCCGAGATCGCCACCGATACGGACACGCGTCTGGCGAAAGCCGACGGACAGCGCCGCTTCGAACGATTCGCTCACGTGATGGGTGTAGGACGCCACCGCGCTCAATTCCCGGCTCCGATAGGACGAATCGGTTTGGAAGACCGAGGCCGCGATAACCGCACCCAGCGCGTGGCGCGCTTCCGACAAGGCCTGTTGCGTGTTCCACTGAACCTCATGGTCGATGTAATCCGCGAGTCGCGCGGTATCGTATCTTGTGTCGGTATAGCGATAAACCAGGCTGGTCTCGGTACGTTCGGTCAGGGCATACCCCAGGTCGACCCCTCCGGTTGCCGAGGCGCGTCGATGCCGGTCGAGGACGACCCCGGTCTGCCGAAGCTCCGTATCCAGCGTGGTATCCCAGATCATATTCCCCGACACTCCGCCCGTAGCCCGTTCCCCCCGACGCTCGGCGGACGCGGTGTAAAACTGGGTAACGGTGTTGAGGCCGCCGTCTCGGGAGTAGGCCCGCCCTTCCAACCGAGCCCCGCCGGCAGCACTCGCGCGCTCGCTCACATAGCGCGCCTCCACGCTCGGAGCCACCGTGGTCAGCCAGGTGCGCTCCTTCGCGGTCTGCGAGAAGAACACGTTGTCCTGGTATTCCTCCTGAAGCACCACGTCAGACGCCATGTGAAGCTCCTCTCCCCACCCCCGTGAACCCGACGTCAGGACGCCGATCGCGCCCACTGCCACACCCAACGCGACACTCGGTGCCAGCCTGAATGCTCTCCACGACAACCTCTCACCTTAGGGAACAACGACCACGTCGCCCCGCTCCAACAGAATGTTCTGACCCACGTTCTCACCTTTTGTCATGTCCCCGTACCGGAAGGGATAGACCTCCCCGCTCGTCCGGCGCAAGACCTTGATCTTGTTTTCGGAGGCGAACGGGGTGAGCCCGCCGGCCATACTGAGCGCCTGCATCACGTCCGTGTCATGGCCGACCACGAATTCTCCCGGCCGGTTCACTCGGCCCAGCACGTAGATCCGATAACTGGTCAGTTTGATCACCTCGACCGAGAGGGTCGGCTCGGGAATGTAGCGCGACAGACGCGAGACGAGGTCGGCCTTGAGTTCCTCGACGGTTTTTCCCTCCGCGCGTACGTCGCCGACCAGGGGGAAGGATACCATCCCATCGGGACGAACCAGCGCCTCCCGCGTCAGACTGTCGTCCTTCCACACCGCGATGCGCAGGACGTCTTCCGGGCCGAGCCGGTAGTCGAGCGGACCCGCGTGCGCCGGGATCGCGGCGCCCAACCCGCCGCACATCACCGCGCCCCACACCCAGAGCCGAAGAGACCCCAAGATGGTTTTCGGTCGATATCGAAGACAGTCAACCATCTCACGCCCCGTTTACCGGATCTGTGCCAAAGTGGTCTTCGTCTCCTCCGCACCGGAAAACGGACGGCCCGTCTCCAGAGCCTTGGCCAGGTAGATCTTCGCCTGCCCCATATCTCCGGCGCGGTGATACGCCATTCCAAGGTGGTAATTCACCACCGGCTCTTCCGGCGCCTTGTCCGCGACCGGCTTGAGCAGCCTGACGGCATCGTCCGCTTGACCCAGCTTCACGTAGACCCAGCCGAGTGTGTCCAAGAACAGCGGGTTGGGCGCGGTGCGCTCGAAATCTTTGGTCAGCGCCAGCGCCCGCGCGAGGCTCTTCGGATCGCCTTTACGGTCGGCCAAGAGGACCGCAAGGTTATTTGCGGCCACCACCGACTTCGGATTCTGCTGAAGAATCGTGTCATACTCGGCGATCGCCCGATCCACGGTCCGATCGTCGTCACTCAATGCGCCCGCCAAGAGCAGACGGAGTTGCTCGGAACGAGGGTGAGTCTTGAGCCCGGCTTCAAGCACCGCGGCCGCCTCAGAGGGACTTTTCTGGGCGACCTTCAAACTCGCCAGGTCAATCCACGGGGCGAGCCATTTCGGGTTGATTCGAATGGCTTCTCGAAACTCGCGCTCCGCGGCGGCCTGATCTCGCTGCGCGAGCAACACCGATCCCAAAATCCCATACGCGTAGGGGTGGTCGGGGCGCTCTGCCATCAGCTGGCGCAACCGCGCCTCAGCCAGATTCGGTTTGCCCGAAGCCAAGTCGACTTGAACCACCGCGAGCAGCGGCTCCGGCGCGTCGGGGGCGGCTGCGATCGCACGCTCGTAGGCGGCCCGGGCCTGATCCCAGTGCTTGCGGGCCTGGTGAACGCGGCCCTCGGCCATCGCGAGCGAGGCTGGCGCGTCGCCCGCCTCGCGCAAGCGGGCCAGGGTACGCTCGGCTTGCGGCCACTGCTGCTGGTTGACGTCCAGATCGAGCAGGAGACGCAACGTCTCCACGTCTTTGGGCGAGGTTTTGAGAATCGTTTCAAGGCGCTCGCGCGCGTCGTTCGGATGTCCCTCCATCATATCGAGACGAACCAGGGTGCGGCGGACGTCTCCGCGGCGCGGATCGACAGCGGCGGCTCTCTCTAAGCTCTCACGCGCCAACGCTCCCTCCCCCAGCGCCAGATGCGCCTGTCCCAAGAGCGCGTGGGCTTCGACAAGCTCGGGTTGGTCCCTCAGGACGGTGCGAAGGTCCTGCACGGCCGCGGTCGCATCGCCCCGGCCTATGGCCATCGTCGACCTGAGCATGAGCGCGTCCGCCGCCCGCGGATTCTCCTGGAGGACCTTTTCCAAGCGCTGCTCCGCCTGCTCAGGTTTTCCTTCGGCGGCGTCGAGCGCGGCCAGCTTCACCCGAGCTTCCTCCCCCTGCGGCCGATCACTCTTGGCTTTCGCGATCTCCTCGTAGAGCGCGCGGGCGTCGGCGGGACGGTGCGAGACCTCGTAGAATTTACCCAGCACGAAGGGGATCTTGGTCGATCGCGGCAGATCGCGCTTGGCTTCCAGCAACGCCGCCTCGGCTCTTTGCGGATCCTGAGCGCGGGTGGACAGATACTCGGCCAGCGTCAGACGCCGCTGCTCGTCCTTGGGATCGAGGCGAACCGCCTCGCGAAGGGTCGCCTCGCCCTCGGCCGGGTCCTCGGCGGCGAGCGACAATTTCACCCGGTGGTCAAACACCGCGGGTTCGGCCTCGACCATACGCTGAAAGACGTGCTTCGCCTCGTCCCGCCGGCCTTGCTTCAGGAGCGTGACCGCCAGACCATTGAGTAACGCCATGTCCTTCGGGTTGGCTCCCAGCGCCCGCCGGAATTCCTCCTCGGCGTCTCGTCCGCGTTCCTGGGAGGTATACAACGCCGCGAGGACGCCGGCCGCTTCGGCTTCAGCGGGATGAGCGTTCCGGATCGCCTCGGCCTTGACCACGGCGTCTCCCAGCCGACCGGTCCTCGCCAAAATCGCGACCTTCAACGTCTCGGCGGTGGAATCACCGGGGTGATCGGCGAGCACCCGGTCGGCCATCTCCGAGGCCTGATCGGGTTTGCCTGCCGCGATGTAGAACCGCCCCAATTTGATGAGCGCTTCGCGGTGATGCGGGGTCAGTTCGACGACCTTCAGATAGTCGCCGAAGGCGTTCCGCCAATTGCCCTCGTTCTCCTCGACTTCTCCGACCAGGAAATAGGCCTCGGGATCCTTCGGATCGATTTTCAATGCATTGCGCAGCTCGACGCGCGCCTTGGGCCAATTCTTCTCCTGAATATACTGCTGGGCTCTCGCCCGGTACTTCGCCTTTTTGGCTTCGGGTCCGCTGCACCCGGCCGCGCCGAGCGTGAGTATCAGCACCAGGATCCATCCGATCGATTTCATGCTCGCTCCTCCCCTCACCACCACGCCCTGATTCCCAGCCCCAATAAGACCCACAGCGAGACGGCTCCCAACTGGACCAATCGTTCCGAGAGCGCGTGGAGGATCAACTCGTAGGCGAAAAACAGAACCAGGAGCTTGGCCATCAAGAGCCCCAACTGGGCTCCGCCAAGCCCCATTTCGGGCAGATTCGGGATCATCACCGCCAGAAAGACGAGCAAGAAATCCAGCGGCGTGGTCTCAAACCGCGTCCCGCGTTGAAAACGAATGGCCACCAGCACCAAGATCGCCGCCGCCACGAAGAACGCGTTCAACCCGGCGCGCACCGGCCAGCCTGCAATGATCGGCGCCTGATCGCTCAAGTAGAGAACGAACGCGCCGCCCACGTAGAGTCCGACGCGGACCAGAAACGGCGCCGCGCGCCGAAAGACGGCCAGCCCCACCAGGACCAGACCGAAGAGGGCCGCCGCCAACACGCCGAAATCGCTCGGGACACTGCGGGGCAGAAACACACCCACGGCCAAGAAGATCGGCACCCCGACGCCTAACACCCGAAGCGGCGTATCGGTCACCCACCGACTCGCTCGCAGCCGCCGTAATAGGGCGACCGAGCGCGAGTGGTCTCGCTCCGGTCGCTTCCACCGCGCGCCGCCCCGACCGGCCAACAAGAAGAGCGCAAGAATCGGCAGAACGATGGCGGCATACACCGTCAGCATGACCGCCTCGGGCGAACCAGACAGAAGCATGGCCAGGGTCACCATCGCCGCCTGCACCGCGTAAATTGCCAGCACGGCTTCATGGTGGAAGAACCCGGCCGCCAACAATTTGTGATGGATGTGGTTCTTGTCGGGCAAGAACGGCGAGCGCCGCTCGGCGAGCCGCTGCGCCATCACCCCGATCGTGTCCACGATCGGCAGTCCGAGGATGAAGATGGCCAAGACGGGGCTCGACCACGCTCCTTCGGATCGGATCAACAGGATCGCCAGCACGCCCGCCGAAAAGCCCAGGAATTGGCTGCCCCCGTCGCCCATGAACACCCTCGCGGGATAGGTATTGAAGCGCAAGAACCCCAAGAGACCGCCCAACACCGCGACCGCAATCAAGGTGATCGTCCGCTCGTTGGCCAGATACGCGAAGTAGGCCACGGCCCCGAACGTGAGAACGCATAGCCCCCCGGCCAGTCCGTCGAGCCCATCCGAGAGATTGACCGCGTTGGTGACCCCGAGCAAGGCCAACACCGTCAGGCCGACGCCCAACCACGGGGAAAGCACCGCGTCGGGCCAGAACGGGAGGCGATCGAGGCGTAGGCCTCCGTACCAGACCACGATCATTGCGGCCACGAACTGGACGAAGAACTTCACCTTGAAGTCCAGCGGAGTCCGATCATCCCACACGCCGAGGAGCCAAATCATCGCCGCGCTGATCAGGTACGACGTCACTGCCTGGGTCTTCGGGGCCCAGAGCAACACCGACACGAGGGGACCCGCCGCGAGCGCCACCCCGCCGATTCTGGCGATCGGCACCGCGTGGACCTTTCGCTCGTCCGGGAGATCCACCGTCCGAAGGCGCGCCGCGCACGCCATCAGCGGCGGGATCAACGCCATGCACACGGCCAGGGACGCGACGAACGCCGAAAACACGGTCACCTCCATCGCGCGCAACCCCACGACTTCAATTCGGAATATGCTGCGCCAGCAACGGCCGCATCCTCTTGACGAACGACGCGAGACGCCCGTCCACCTGGGCCTCGCTCTCTCCCGGTTGGACCGCCGTGGTCAACCGCACCAACGCCCCGTCGGTCCGATTTCTGGTCATGGCGTCCCACAAGAGATAGAACTTCACCAGGTACTCGCTGGTCACGATCCGGCCGCGTTCCTGGAACCAGTACCACACGACTTGTTGGGCGTCGCCCTTCTTAATCACGGTGCGGTTCACTTCCAGTGCCACGTCGGCCGGCGCGGTTCCAGGCACCTCCATCCGTCGCAGGGACGCGATTTCCCATCCGCCGCCGGGCATGCAGGTCCTCGGCGAGTGCGCCGATTGTCCTTTCTTCTGCGAGCGGTAATACGCCACGTAGAAATTGATCGCCGGCGCGTCGGACAGGCGGTAATCGGCCAGGACGTAATCGTCGAAGCGTAGCGCGTTCAGATACACCTGATCCATCGCGACGCTGCGTCCCCTCCATTCCCCGACGTCCATCGGGAAATCGGTGAACGCCAGACGAGGCGGCGGAACCTCTTCGCGCGACGCGAGCTGGGTCGAGGCGACCAGCACGGGAATGAGCGCCGTCACCGAGAGAAGGTAGGCTGGTGACGACCACCACGCCTTTGGAGTGGACGCGATCGTCTCCGTCTTCACGGATCGGGGGCGAGAGCCGAAGAGGTCCAACAGCGACCGCCGTCGACCCCGTGCGCCGATTCGTCCGAGCGCGACCGCCGCCCCAGCCAGGAGCACCAGGCCGGTCACGAAGAGCAGCCAACCCGAGAAGGCGTGAAAGAAGCCTTCCGCGATCTCGACCCCGTACGTATCGACCAAAAGACCGGTCATCCCGATGCGGAAGATGTTCAGGCCCACCGCAATCGGAATGCTGACCAAGAAGAGCGCGATCCGCTTCCACATCCGATCGTCGAACAGGTATGCGCAGATCAGGGCCAGCGCTGACAGGGGGAAGAGATACCGCAGGCCGCTGCACGCCTCCACGACCTGGAGCTGCGTCGTGCCGAGGTCGATCACGTTGCCCTCCCGCAGCGCGGTCACGCCGACGAGCTCGAGGAAACCCACGCCCCATTGCGAGGAGAGCAATTGCAGACGCCCGGAGAGCTGCTGATGAAGAAAGTCGGGCAGCGGGATCATGACGAGCAGATAGAGCAGCGGAAACGCGATCGTTCCCATCGCGCGCCATCCAATCGCGGCCAGCACCAGGCCTATCGTCACGACCCACAGCGAGAGGTGGAGCACGACATAGAGCGTGGCGAATTCCCCGACGAAATACAGGGCCAGACCGACCGCCACCACGGCGAATCCCCACCACGACCCGACTCGCTCGACCGTCCGCAACCGGTCCCGTGCCGCCCACAGCAGGCACAGACTGATGACCGGGATGAAGAAACCGTGGCCGTAGTTCTCGTCGCGGTACCATTGCAACACGAGATACGCGATGCTCTGGGCGTAGATCGCGCCCAGCAAAAGGACCGGCACGAGGGCCCCCAGCCAGACCCACCGAGGGGCTGAGGAGACCGACAGGGTCGACGATGGCGTTTCGGTGACGTAGTCCATGATTCAGTTCGAACGAGGCGATCGGAGAAACCCGATCCCGATCGATTCCCGGCGATCGTATGCCTTTCGAATCACCGTCCGATTAAGATGGGGTTAAATCGACGTTAATTTTATCTACAGGGGGGCAGGGGAGGCAGATATAACTAGGGAAAACCCGTGGGACGGGGGAGATCAGTCGACACCGTGCGGCGGCCTCGAGCCCCCCCGTGCTTCCAACTCCCGGGCGAGAGTGCGGTCCGTGCGACCCCGAAGACGAACGCCGGTAAGGCAGTTTGTCGCAGGAAGCGGCGTGGTTGCATCGCCAGGCGATACAACCACTCGAGTGAGAGCTTGCGGAGCAGCAGTGGAGCGCGTCTCGTATGCCCTGCGATGACGTCGAACGTGCCCCCGACGCCTTGACAGACCTTGACCTTCAAATGGGGCGCGTAGGTGTCCATCCAACGTTCCTGTTTCGGAGTGCCCAGGGCGACGAACAACACGTCGGCCCGGGAGGCATTGATGCGATCGATCAGCGCCGGCATCTCGGCCTCGGTGAGATAGCCGTGCTGGTTGCCGACGATCTGGATACCCGCGTACCGGCGTCGCAACGCCTCCGCCGTACGTCGGTTCACTTCAGGACTCGCCCCGAACAGAAAGATCCGGTATCCCTTCCGGACCGCGCGCTCGCAAATCGCCGGCATCAGTTCGGACCCTGGAACACGTTGCATACGGGCTAACCCTAATAACCGAGCGGCCAAGACCACCCCGATGCCATCCGGAATCAGCAACCCCGCCCGCTGCAGTCTGCCAAACAGGTCCTGATCGCGGCGCGCCCTCATCACCTTCTCGGGATTCACCGCGACAATGACTTCCGTCTTCTCGCCGCGGACCATCGCATCGACTACCTCCAATGCACGGTCCATGGTCACGCAATCGGTCGGGACACCCAGGATTTCGATCCGGTCAGGTCTGATGGCACACCTCACTTCGCCCAGGGAACCTCGCTCCCCGATGCACACCGAGTATGAACGTGCAAGATCACGGAGAAATCAAGAAATGGTTGGGACGAGGTTAAATATTGAGGGGCGGAATCGAGCGCGTCGGCAGCTAGTCGAGGGAGCGCTGTCGGAGGGAGAGCTCCCGCACCCATTCTCGCAGGATCGGCAACAGATCCGGTTCGATCGGCGCAGCGAACACTTCGTCGCCGATCTGAATGCGGGTCACGAATTCGTGGGGCAGAGGCCCCTCGAACCGCGCGCGGAGGGTCGGGCTCGCCTCCTTGTGGCCATAGGTCCGTGATCTCCACCCGCGTATAGGGTCCAGGTCCCCACGATGAACCGTCGTCTCCCCCCCCTCGATCCGAAGCCACGACGGCTGGGCCAAGCCCGAGAGCGCGAACCCATCACCCTTCCGGATCGGTTCAACGCCGAGATGCCAGTGCAGATCGAGCTGGTGACTGCCCGCTCCGACGAGAGCGTCCCAGATCAACAAAAATCCGGGGCGCCGATAGATCACGGCCCGCCAGTGCTCCACCCCGACGCCCCGGTAGCCGTCGTGACGGGCCAGGAGCCGGACGCCACCGTCTGTCGTTCGTTCCGAGCGGACCAGGATCGACGAAAACGGTCGAGACCACATGAACGGGGTTTCCTGACGGGCTTGATCGAGACCGTCGACCGTTACAGTATTGTGGGCGGGGGTTCCGCGGAAATACGCGCGCCATGGCCAATCTCCGGTGTAGGTATAGGTGCCGGGATCGATCAGTACGTCGCGGTTTCCCCAACGGAGGGTCACCGATAGGGCGTCGGCGTGCCCATGTCCGTACGAGGGGGCCATACCAAGGGAGCTGTGGTCGAATACGAGTGTTCCGGCTTCGGGTCGGCCGCATCGAAGGAGGGAGTACCCCGCGTCGGAGAACGTGGTGAGCGACGCCTCCTGACGCCGTTCCCGCCACGAGAGTCGGAGGTGGGGAGAGAGCGCGTAGCCGTGGTCGGCATCGCCGATCGCGGGCAGATCGTCGGGAGCGTCGGCGAACGCGGCGAGAAATTCCCTGCCCCGGGTCGCGGCGTAACGGATCACGTGAGGCACGAACCGTTTCCGATGGTGCAAGAGCGCCGCGACCAGACCGTAGAGGTCGACGATGAACGCCAGGTACCAGAACGATTGTTCCAGCCCGCCGCCATCCGGAAGGATCTGGCGCGCCGACTCCCGCTCTAAGATCGCGACGCCCAGGCCCCTCCACCGTCCGGCGCTTTCCACCTCGGGGAACAGGGTTCCGGCATAGACCAAGCCCGCGCATTCGGCGATGGTGTGGTTTCCGGTCGAGGAGTAGAGCGACAACCGATGTTCGATGAGCCGCGCGTGGTGTTCGACCAGGTGGAGCGCGCCAGCCCAGACGTTCTCCGGATCCCGGAGCTTGGTCCGCACAAGATCCAACGCGTGGCAGACCGCCAGAATACGCAAGCCGCACTCCATGACCGAAAGGTAATGCACTCCGGTGAGAAACGGACTCGCCTCGATCCAGGACAATAATTGGGTTTCCACGAGCTCCGTCGCTCGACGGCTGACGTCAGGCGCCTCGGACCGGGAGAGAAGCCCCAATGCGATCAAATGCTGAAGCCGCGAGGGTTCCCACACCGCGCGGACATCTCCGTGCGGATTGCCCGCGCGATGGGAAATCGAGCCGAAGAACGTGCGCGGCCAGAGGATTCCGGTATCCGGCGCCCGATGCCACACCGACCCGTCGGGTTCCCAGCTCCACCCGTATCCCAATGCGGGCCCCTTGCCGGCGAGCAGGTTTTCGATTTCGTCGTGACTCGGGGCAAACGCCCAGGGGAGTTCGGGAAGCCGCGGTGTGGCCGCGGTGCAGAAGTCGAACCGTTGCGGTTCATAGTCGGGATCGCCCCCCCAGGCGTGCCGCATGGCCTGCGTGACACGCATCACCCGTATCGACCATTGCTCGTTGACTCGGTGCGCGAGCTCCGCCGCGCCCATCACGCTCAACCGCCTGGTATACCAGCCCAGGCTCTGTTGCTGCACCGGTTTGTCCGCCGCGTGCACGCTTCCTCCCTCACACGCGATAGGTCCGGCCCGTTCGAAGGCTCTCGACCGCCAAGCGACACGCCCGGGTGACGGCGTGGATCTCCTCAAACGCGACTCCCTCGCCGGTTCCCTGGATGATCGATCGGACGAAGTGGCTCATTTCCCCCTGGAACCCTTTGTCCCGTTTCCGTAATTTGAAGGTGGTCCGTTTCCCCTCGGCATAGAACTCGGACACCGTGAAATCATCCATCACGAGCGACTTCCCGTCCCCGAAGGCCTCGAACCGTTCTTTCGCCAACCCGGCGTCCCCGCCCGCCGTGTAAATGAGCGTGCCGATCGAACCGTCCGCAAAGGCGCACGACAGGATACTCTGATCATCTTGTAATCCCGAGCTGTGACGGCCGATCCGCAAGGCGTGGACCGACACCGGAACGGCCCCGCACACCGCCTGCATATAGTCGATGAAGTGGCACGCTTCCCCGACGATCCGGCCGCCCCCCGTATCCGGGTCCTGAATCCAGTGCTCTCCGGGAATCGCCCCCGCATTGACTCGGAACGCCATGACAAGTGGATTCCGGCGATCCGCGAAAAACACCCTGGCGCGATCCGCGTGAGGGGAAAACCGTCGGTTAAACCCCACCATGAGTTGGACCCCTTCCCAGGCTTTTTTCTCATCGTAGACCGCCGTGATCTCTTCGAGCTCGGCTTCGGTCAGACAGAGCGGCTTTTCAACGAACACGTGCTTGCCGGCACGCAGCGCCTCGACCACCAGGGCGCCGTGCGTGTCATGTCGCGTACCGATCACGACCGCGTTCACGGAAGAGTCATTCAGCACCTCCCGAAAATCGGTAGTGCAATACTCGGCCCCGGTCTTCTCCGCCAAGGCCTTGGCCTGAGTACCCGTATTCGTGCAGATCACCCGCACCCGTACCTGGTCCGGCATCGCCAGAAGCCTTGGCAACAAACTGTCCTTGACGTGGTGACCGGCGCCGATCAGCCCGAGAGTGACTCGGGCCGCCGGTTGAGCCGGGCCTGTTCGCATCACCCGGTTCGCCCGTACATCCGCATCACAGGGATACGAGAGGAGGATGCCCAGGTACGGCTCCCGCCCCTCCAGCATCAACACATAGGCCTGTTCGGCATCGGCAATCGCATAGCGATGGGTCACGAGCGGCTTGGGATCGACCTTCCCCTGTTCGACCAGCGTCAGAAACGCCTCCATATTGCGCTGTTCGGTCCACCGAACGTAACCGTAGGGGTAGTCGTGTCCCTTCTCTTCGTACGTGGTGTCGTACCGTCCCGGCCCGTACGAGGTGGACAGCCGCAGTTCCAGTTCTTTCTTGTAGTAGGGCTCCCGCGGAAGGCTCATCCCGACCGCTCCCACCACCACGACCCGGCCCTTCCTCCGCAACATCTCGCCGGCTGCCTCAACCGGCCCATTGTCCTTGGCGCTGGCCGTGATCAGCACCGCGTCGATCCCGTGTCCGTGGGTAAAGGCCAGGGCGGCCTCGGACAAAGAACCGGGTGGAGCGACCACGTCAGCGCCGAATCGTTTCGCCAACGCCAGCTTATCGGGATCAAGATCGGAGCCGAGCACCAGGCATCCCGAGGCTTTGAGCATTTGAACGGTGAGTTGACCCAAGAGCCCAAGCCCGATCACGGCCACGCGATCGCCCAGCCGGGGCTCGGCCTGACGAATGCCTTGCAGGGCGATGGCGCCCAGCGTGACGAACGCGGCGTCTTCGAACTCCACCTTGTCGGAGACCCGTGCGCACAGGTTCTTGGGCACCGCGACGACGTCGGCGTGCGAGGCGTAATTCTGGCCCGCACACGCCACCCGATCGCCCACCGAGAACCCCGCGACTCCCGTCCCTACCTCGATCACCGTCCCCGCGCAGCTATACCCGAGGGCCGCCGGGGTATCCAGGCGTTCGAAGACCATCTTCGCCGTGTCGATCAGCCCGTCCTTCCGGACGCGGTCCCAGACTTTCCGTACCATGTCCGGCCGCTCCTTTGCCTTGTTGAACAGGCTCTTTTGCGCCAGACTCACGGTTGTTTTTTCCGTCCCGGCACTGATGAGGGAACACTGATTGGCGACAACCAGGAAACCTGGACGCACGGTCGGCGCTGGAACGTCGCTGATTTCCAAACGGCCGGTTCGGTAGTTTTGGATGACCTGTTTCAACGTCTTGGACTCAAAATAAATTGGATAGGATTATGCCATCACCGCATTACCGCACGGTTAAGACCTTGTTACGTCAGGGTTAATACCCGTTGTATCGACTACTTTGAGGTGAACTTCCTCGACGGGATGGTGTTCCTTCTCCCCAAGCAGTTCAGGACATCGTTATGAGGGGTGAGATGGGGTGAGGCTGGCAATACCGGATACGAACGAGAATGATGTGGTGGGCGTCAATCGCAACGCCAAGCGTCATTTAATCGTTTAGCAAACGCTCCGGTGCCTCCACTGGCGCAGGGATTCGTAAAGGTACAATCCTGACAATAATACTGCGTTCCATTGGGCGACTCGGGCAAGGATTGAAATGATTTGGCTCCGAGTTGCAGCGCTCCATCATCCCGGACGTCAAACACTTTCGTCCCGGTGAGCTGGCCTCCTCCTTTGCCGGCCGAAAACGCCACGCTACCGTAGCCCTGAATGAGCGATGGCAAAACGCCCGTGACCGTCCGGTAAGAAGGAAGGCCGAACGATACGAACGTCGCGCCCGCATGGTACCCCGTGATATCTGAAGTGGCTCCCACCATAAAGCCTACCTCGTTCACGCCGTCGGTATAGACCGGATGGCGCCAATGAGGAGGACCGATCCAGAAATCATTGTTGACTTGAATATAGTGCGTGACGTGAACGCCACCGTTTCTTTCGACTTGCAAATGAGGGGCGATAATGGCGTCGTCGGTGTGTGTGAGGCGAAACCAATACCCGGTCGAGTCGCCACGCACTCCGCGAATGGAAAACAGCGTTTCCCCGCTGGAGCAACCCCTGCACATTTCTGAGGAACCGACAAACTGAAGTTGTCCAAGACCATATCGATACATTCCTAAGGTCAGCTCATTATCAAATGTGAGCGAGGGCAAGCTGAATGCGCCGTCTTCTAAACTAATCCGTTGTGCTGAACTTTCACCATGCGCAAGCACCGAGCCGAAAAAGATGACCACAACAATAGTGGTGTATCGGTTAGACATGATACGCCTCCTTGGTCCATCATTGTACTTGGGAGGTATTTCGTCCTCATCAAAAACAGGTTAATTTTTCGTAAGGAAGCACGATCCAAGCTGCTTGAAGAATGGACCATTTTTACTCACTCGAACCAACACTCATGCCACAAAACCAGGTTCAACAGATTCCAGATTTTAAAGCTATTGAATCTTCGATGGTTGCGGTGCAGTTCGAATAACTTGGTCACGGCTTGCAGGTTGAAACGCTCCCGCGACAACGGACTTTTCATGATTCGTTCTCGGGCAAAGTCAACCAGCCGGCCGGTAAGCATGTTCGTCGCCGAACCGCAAAATCCCCATTTTTTTCGATAAATAATCTCATTCGGAATAATTCCCTCAGCGGCTTTCTTCAGAATGTATTTGGCCTCCCCGTCTTTATATTTGAGGTGCGAGGGAACCGTCAGAGCAAATGCGACGACGTCTTCATCCAGGTAGGGCACGCGAGTTTCGATCGAATGCGCCATGCTCATCTTGTCAACCCGCATCAGGAGCAACTCCGGCAACCGATTTTTCAACTCGATGTTAATCATGCGCAGGAGCGGATCGGAGACCGACAGGGTCCGCGTGAGGTCACCGATGTACCGGCTTGACGGATCGTCAGTCAGGATGGCTGATGCCGCCAGCGATGACTTTTCGCTGTCCCAAAAGGCGATGGCGTTACCCATGAAAAGCGGATCTCCGTCACGGGCCCGGCGCAGGACATCTTCCCAATGCGGCGGCACACGTCCCCTGGCAAGACGGTGTAGAGAGCCCTTGATGGGCGCCGGCAACGAGAGGTAGCGTCGATACCACGTGCGATCCCACCCATTGAAGAGATGATAGGTCTGGTAACCGGCAAAAAGCTCGTCGCTTCCCTCACCAACCTGGATCACGGTCGTGCCCGAGTCACGGGCCAGTTTTGAAATGTAGTAAAGCGGCACGCAAACCGGGTCGGCGAGAGGTTCGTCCTGCGCCATGGCCATCCTGGGAAGGCAAGCCAGAAAATCACTGTCGTCGATCACCAGCTCATGATGATCCGTCCCGAACCGTCGGGCGATCGCCCGCGCATGATCGAACTCATGGGCCGTGTCTCCCCTGATCCCGATCGAGAAGGTCTTCACCGGCTTGTCCAGCAACTCGGCCATCAGTGCCACGTTCACCGACGAATCGACTCCACCGCTTAAGAACGCCCCGAACGGCACGTCCGACACCATGCGACGGGCCACCGCTTGGCGCAACAATCGCCGCAGCTCTTCGACATAGTCGCGTTCATCGAGCGATCCGCCGTCAGGCACATACTGCGTTGGATCCCAATATCGGTTCCGATCGATGCGCCCCGCTCTGCTCATGGTGAGATAGGTCCCAGCCTCCAATTTGCGGATGCCTTCAAACAGGGTCCACGGTACGGGGGCATGCGCAAAGGTTAAATAATGATGGAAGGCGAGATCGTTGATGTTCTTCTTCACGTCGGGCATCGCGAGGAGGGCCTTGATTTCCGAGGCAAACGCAAGGAGACCGGGTTGTTCAAGGTAGTAGAGGGGCTTCACCCCGAGCGGATCACGAACCAACGTCAGCGCGCCCTCGGCCTTATCGAACAGCGCAAAGGCATACATGCCCCGGAGACGCCTGAGGCATTCTTCCAGGCCCCACTCCCGAACTCCGTAGAGGATCACCTCCGTATCGGTCCGTGATCGAAAAGTACAGCGACTGGTTCGTAACAACTCGTCACGTAGTTCTTGGAAGTTGAAAATCTCTCCATTGAAGACGATCCAGAGACCCCCATCCGCAGTGCACATCGGCTGGCGTCCAAGCGGAGAAAGGTCGATGATTGAAAGCCGCCGATGGCCAAAGCCGACAAACCGTCCGCTGTCCTTCTGGATGAGTAGACCGGCGTCATCTGGTCCTCGGGCTTTCATGGTGTCCCGCATCGCGACCAATTCCGCCTCTGAGAGCGCCCAGCCCTCCCTGAGTGACACCACGCCGACAATGCCGCACATCAGGCGGTCTCCCCGACAACCGATACAAAAAGCCGGGCCATTCGCTCGACAAAACGGTCGTTGGTGTAGAACATTTCGTACCGATTTCTCCCAGCGGCACCCATGCGCCGCATCTCATCGGGGCGGTCAAGTAGCCAAAGGATGCGTTCCGAGAGTGCCTGGGAGTTGTTGCCCTCCACTTCGAGGCCGGCGTCGGCAACCGTTTCCCGCAGACATCCCCGATTGGTGAAGATCACTGGAGTGCCCGCCGCCATCGCCTCGAGGACCACCAGCGGTTGTCCTTCCTGCTGAATCCCAGGGAAAACGAACAGATCGGCCGACGCAAACAGTGCTTGCTTCTCTTCCCCCTTGATCGGGCCGATGAACGAGATGGCCTCGGCGATGCCCCGCTTCGCGACGAACGAGTCAGCCGCCTTCTGATCCCGTGCGTCCGACCAGGGACCAGCAACGATGAATTCGACGTCCTGCCGAACCTCTTCCACCAACGGAATGGACTCCAGCAAGACGAGCGCACCCTTCTGACGATTGACCGTACCCAGATAGAGCGCTCGGTACCGGCGCCTCTTTGGAATCTTGGCCGTCGACGCCTCACCCTGCGTCCATGCCACGCCGTTGGGCACGACGGAAATACTCCCCAGGTCCACGAGCCGAAAAAACAGACTTCTCAACGATTCTTCGAGAACGATCACTCGCGCTACCAGCTTCAAGACACTTCTCACGTAGGCTCTCATGGCCCGGCCACGACTCTCATACCACACCCTGAAATTCCCGCCGTGCAGGTGGAGGACCACCCGAGTCCCGGCCAAATACGAGGGCCAAATGAACAAGCTGTCGCGGAGAAACCCCACGGCGGACTGCGAGATCGGGATGTACACGAGATGCGGCCGGTGCCGAATGAGGATCATGAGCAACCGGGTCCAGTGGCGGAGAAACAAGACGACGTCGTGGAGATCCGGGTGATCGACATGGTCGATTCCCCGTCGGTCCGAAAGGTCCAAATGAGTCAGCGCGAATCGTTCGCGTAGTGTGGAGTCCAACAACGCCTGCGTCGCAACCGCCACCCCGTGGTAAGGCGGAGGCGTGGGGCCCACCAACAAGAGCCTCCGCTTCTCATCCGCGGTCGCGACATGAGAAGCCGTCATTCGCGACATCCAACCGGATGGTCGGCACCACGCCTCCGGCCGCGTCGCACGGACTCCATAAACCCAACCATCGACTCGGCCGATGCGGGAATGTCGAATTGTTTCACCCTCAGGTAGGCGGCTTCGCCGAGAGCGGCTCTGTGCTGAGGATCCATGTCCAAAACCTTCAGGATGGCCGCAGCGGATGCCTCGGTATCCTTGGGGTCGATCCTGAACCCCGATACCCCGTCCTCCACCAGGTCCCGGGTGGCCGCCGCGTAGACCGACGAGACCACCGGAAGGCCGGCGGCCATGGCTTCGCTCAGCACCGCACCGAACGGATCGCCTAGCGTGGGAAACACGAACAGATCCGCGATCCCCAGGAAGCGAATCAGCTCGAGCGTCTGTTTAAAACCGACAAAATGCACGTTCCCCCAGCCACATGCTTTGGCGTTGCTTTCATATCGCGCCTTGTCCGGTCCATCGCCCACAATAATCATGGATGCCTGAGGCCATACTTCGAGTAGGCGTCGATACATTTGAAACAGTTCCGGGTAGCCTTTCTGGCTGACGATCCTCCCGACGGACAAGAGAATCGGCCGGGAATAGACGGCCTGAAGATTTCTGCACTTCGGCGTTTCCCGAAAGGTCTTAGTTTCCCGATAAAACAGGTCCACGTCGATTGGCATGACCGATGTCAACACCCGCTCGGCGTTGGCGCCATAATGCAGAAAGACGTCACGCGCGTCACTCGAGGACGCAATCGACCCGTCGGACCATTTCGTCATCCATCGTCGGATAACCCTTCGAAGCAACGAAGACGGCTCGCCGTGAATGAGCTCGCCCCATCCGACAAATCGTTTCCCGAAGACTTTGCAGTACACCATGGCGGCGACGTTTGCCGGTCCGAATCCTCCGCTGAGCACGACGTCGGGACTCAGCCTTCGCAGAGCCGATATCACGCCGTAATTCAAATGAAGGGAGACCTGGCGCCCAGCCGGCCGGTAGTGAACTCCGTGGAGCACCACGGTCTTGAACGGCGACTGCTCCAATTGCCATTGCCGGTTTTCCTCGCGCTCGGCCATCAACAAGACGGTGAAATCATCGACGCGACGCCGCAACGCCTCGAAAAGAGGAATGCGATACGGCGTGAGAATGTTGGTGACCACCGCGAGATTCACCGGCGTTCCTCGACGGCGGCGCCCAGTACCGAGTGACGCGAGGGTGACATCGGCTGAGCGTCCGTGATGAGGCTTGTGACCACGGTGTAGAAATGGCGAGCGCGAGGAACCGCGACACAGTTCCAGGTCCGCAGCAGGTCATGGTCCAGGAATCCATCCGAACGCAACCTGAATAGCTCGTAGCCTTCGCCTAACTCCGTGCGTACATCGTCCAACGAAAAGTGAGTGCGTGTCCCCTCGTGATACTCAAAAACGACCAACGGACCCACTGCGCGGATAAATTCCCGCCCGCCCCGCATAACCGCTAACTCCGCACCCTCTACATCAATAAGCACGATCCACAGGCCTGAAGGATCCGGCATCTCAGCATCCAGAGTCGTGACCTGCACCGCCTCGAGCCTATCTTCCACATCTGTTGATGCCTGATCACCCATTTGAACCGCCGTGCTACATTGAGAGCGGGCGTCACACGGCATAACGCCGTGGCCGACTCTCTCCCCCACCGCCTTGGTCACAACGGTCACGTGCTGCAGGTCGTTGAGCGCGCAGCTGTGCTCAATGATCCTGGAGCAGCGAGCCGAGGGCTCAAATGCCACAGCCTTGCGGACTCTGGGATGCCGCGGAAAATCGACCAACATCTCCCCTACGTTTGCCCCCACGTCCACAAAGCAACAGGAGTCCGCCATGCGATCGAGCACACGATGGATGAATAAATGCGTCTCTGGCTCGTTAAAGTGGCCACCCAAAAGACATGCATAGTTTGCTGCCGCTCGGTGGTCGAAGACGATGTGAGCGCCATCCACGGTCAATATGGAGTCTCGCCAAGCCCATTTCGAGAGGAAACCAAACCCCCGAAGATTGCCAGCGTGCAGTCGATGTTTCACCAAGTAATACAATTTTGAGTACAGACGCAGAAGGAGCAACACCGGATCAAACATCTCGTTCTCGCGAAGTGAGTACGTTGTGGTCTCTGTCAATCCTCCTTGATTTCTGAACCAACGTCAGGAGGCCCGGGAAACCCTGGACCAGTAGGTGCCAGCCAACCCATACTGGATGATACAGACGGAGCCATCCGGGAAGATTCAACAGACGATGAGCTCTCCGTTTGATGAGCCCGAGCACCCGCAGATGTTCTTGTTTACTTTTCTGCTTGAAGAATCCCTTCGGATTCGTGTACCAGAGCACGGTGCGGCCCGGCAAGAGCGCGGCAGGCCCGCACTGCAACGCCCGCAAGTAGAAGTCGTAATCTTCGCTGTTGGTCAACTGTTCGTCGTACCCGCCGATACGCTCCCACGTGGACTTCGGATAGAGCAACGTGGAGTTGTTGAACAGGTTTCTGCGGAACAGTTCGATCCGACCGGGCCACACGGGCGCTTCAGCGGAATGACGCGCGGCGGCGGTCTTCACACGTTCCAAAAGGGTTTCGTCGAAAACGTCCGTCTGGGCGAATCTCGTGCCGATGTAGGCAGTTCCTGGATTGTTCACCAAAAAATCCATGGAGTATTGCAAGCGATGCGGAAGGCAGAGGTCGTCCGCGTCGTCGATAGCAATGTATGCCCCTTTGGCCTCCGCAATCCCTGCGTTAAGGGCCCGCGGACGACCGAGTCGTCCCCATGTTAGATAACGAAAGCGCGGATCGTGAATGTCGCGGCAGATGCGGGCGGTCCCGTCAGTTGACCCATCGTCCACGACAATGACTTCAAACTTGGGATAGGTCTGGGCCAGCGCGGCCCGGATGCATGCCCCGATATACCGCTCTGCGTTGTAGGCGGTAATCACCAGCGACACCATTGGCGTCTCACAGAGGATGAATGCCGTCATGCCGCTTACGACCTCTTGACTGCCGTAAGGTTCAATGAGAAGGAATTACAGGAATCATCTTTGATGCCAAGCGTGTACGGTTCTTCATTGAAATAGTTGAGCCGTGCCTTCACCTGAAAACCACATTCATGCAGCAACCTGGTCAAGCTGGATTCGGTAAAAATAATCTTGTGGCGAAACTCGGGGGGCAAATCCAAGGCGAAGAGGCCGTTGATCCATCCGTTCCGCAAGGTCCGTTCATCCAAGGCAAGACCGGCAGGCCACAAAACAGTCCTCCAGGCCAACGCTTCGTAAAACGGCACACACACCACGAGATACCCGCCCGGCTTGAGAACTCGCCGCCATTCCTGAAGAACGGCCTTGCAGTCCTTGAGCGCAAAATGTTCCAGGATATGACTCGCGCGCACCAGATCAAACTCGTTGTCTTTCGCGAAACGCAATGTGTCCGCATTGCAGACCATATCCGGGTTGAATTTTTCCTGCACATCAACATTGATGTATGTCGGCAATGGTTGGCTCGAACAACCCAGGTTCAATTTTTTTGAGGAGTGATAGACCTCCTCCGGCACTCCAGGGCGTTGATTCCTTGCAAACACTTCGCAGAGCTGATTCCAGGGCTGAAACTTGCTGAACACAAGCCCGTTGACTGCACTGGATAGTCCCGCCATGATGCTGACTCCTTCAGTTAACCCTCTATTTCAAACCTGAACACATCCGAGGACTATGAACGACAGACGTTGTCCCCCGTCGTCGTGAACTTCTTCCATAACCTGGACGCCGTGACATAGTCAGACTCCTCATAACCGAGCAGAAACAGCACGCCGCCGAAAATTCCGACAACAAAGACAGCAAGCGCTAATTGAGAGCTCAGACCGTCACCCAGTTCCCGCCGTGCGACCAATCCAATCACCGCCGCGACCACGGCGGCCGAAACTGGTTTCATCATGCCCCAGGAAAACGGAAGAATTCGCTGTAATTGCCAGACCTGTACCATACGGATGATGCTGACCACGATCTGGCAGCTCGATGACGCAATGGCCGCTCCAAGCATGCCATATTGGGGAATCAGCACCAGATTCGAACCGATCAGCAACACGCCCACGATGATGGCGTCGATCATAATGATCCGGGAACGGCCGGACATCAGGATCATGCTGGTGGTGGGACCGGTCGCCGCATTCAACAGTTGAGCCGCAGCGAGCATCAACAAGCAGGAAAACCCGAGGCTGAAGGCGGGACCGAACAGGGCCAGTATTTCATGGCCCCAAACCGCCATGAGCACAAATACCGGCACGGTCAATGTCAACGCCCACCGGGAGGTGACATGATACAGGGTCTTCAACGGTTCATGATCCTGCCTGCTCATGAGGCTCCCGATAATCGGCGCAACTGCGGTATCAAGCGCTCCGAGAACCAAGGCGATCATCGCTGAAGTTTGAAAGGCCGCGTTATAGATCCCGACCTGCTCCGCTGTGACCCAATGGCCCAGAATCAGGATGTCGGATCGTGGAGCCAGCACGCTGAACGCATTGGAAATGATCAACGGCGCCGAGAATGCCATGAGTGCTTGGAATACCTCGACTCCAGTATCCGACCGGCTTCCGTTCCGCGGAATGGCGCGCATGATGTATCTGAGCGCGATGACGGTGCTCACGGCAAGCACGATGACCATACCGCCCAGCACTCCGTAGAGCCCCCAACCCAATGCCAACGCAAGAGCGGCCAACGAGAATTTCCCGGCCGGCTCCCACACGTACTTGATCAATACCGTGTAGCGGACCGTCTGAAAGGCTTGGAGCGCTCCCAGCAGCACTGTCGTCAGTACGGCAAATGGAAGCGCGGCCGAAAAAAACAACAAGACACGAGAAAGTTCGGGCTTGTGATAGATGGACGACGAAAGTGACGGCGTGAAAAGGATCAAACCGATGCTTCCCAGCAAACCGGAAGCGACTGCGATGGAACTGGCATTGATAATGGTACGACGGACACGCCCCTCATCTCCTACTGTCAGGTGTCCTGAAACGAATTTGAGGACACCGATATCCAGCCCGATCGGCGCAAAAAGCGCTAACAAATTGAAGACCGTTAGTCCGAGCGCATACAGACCGAATTGTTCAGCCCCGAGAGCGCGGGCAACGAAAATACCAAACGCGTAACTCAACGCATTGCCCGCTGCTGATGCCAGCAGTAGAGCCGCTCCGCCAGTCGCAAGCTTTGTCACTGCAGCGGACGTACGCTGCTCTGATATCTCCATCACCTCGGCGGGTCTCGTCAGCATCGACGTCGTCACGCGGTGAGGGTGATGTGGGCGGTGAGGACGATTGAGAGCATGGATAACGTGGATTCAACGGTCGTGCTCATGCGACATCTCCAACGATCGGGTATCGTCTGGTGGCCCGCTGGAGGCTCAACGGACTTGAATGGTCCTGCGCTTCAAGGGCAAGGCTCTGCACGGAGGCGGCCGTATCGTCCAGTTCTCTGGCTTTCTCGGCCATGCCAATCAAGCTAAAGACGTACATGCCGAAACCAGTGACGTAATCAAAACCGTTATCGGTCGCGATATAGATCAGATAGGCAACCAGCGCCCCCACGGCGGCAAGCGCGTATCGTGCGGTGTCGGATTCACGTGCGTGTTGATAGATACTGGCGAGACGCCCGAGATAGGTCAGGGCCGCGATGACAAACAGCACAAGCCCGAGGACGCCCACTTCCGAGAGCAGCCGAACGTATTCGGAGTGAATCACACCAATGCCACTCGTTTGGGAATAATAGTAGTTTTGGGTTGCTCCAAGTCCTGACCCCACAAATGGACTCGGAGTAAAAAATTGACCCAGGACGATTCCCCACGCGTTAGAACGCCCTGAGGTGTGAAGGTGTCCTATCACGATGGAGGGGTTCTCGATCACGCTCCACAGCGTGATCTGATCTGTTCCATAAAACATTCGTTTCTTAAAGGTCTCGCTAAAGAGAAACAGCGCTGGGAACCCAACGAGCCCCACGGCTGGCAATAGGACTCTTGCCCAGCCTTTAAAACCCATAAACAAAATTACGGCACACCCAACAAACATTGCTGTGATCGTGATCCTGGTGAACGCGGCAAGCACCGCCGCACAACAGATGGCGACCAACGCCAAATGACGAATCCGATTCCCATACTTGGCGGCAGTCAGAGCCAACAACCCCACAACAACCAGAAACGCCGAAAACAACGACGGACCAACTCCAGGGATGGTAAGACCCACTTGAGCAACCGAGGCGCCTGCCAGCTTCACGGCGACCGCCGCTGTGACGAGCACGACTCCGCTCACAAAAATCAGCGTTTCCATCAGCTCAAGTTGCGCGCGCGCCGAAACCATCAGCATGATCAGCAACAGAAAAAGAAATGGCGCGCTCAACTTCGCGAACATACGCATGCCATAGGCGATGCTGGGAGACCAAGAAATAGCCACTCCACAGAACGCCAGAAAGAGGAAATGGAATCGAAACGAAGAGAGGTATCGTGGGATTCTCTCGAAATGGCACAGCACGACAAAACACGACGCCAACCACAAACCCAGGAGACGAACTGCCGAGAGATCCATCTTGCCAAGAGCGCTGAACAACATGCCTTCCTGGCCAAAACTGACCGGCAGCGCCCCCACCACGAGGGAGACATAAATGAGGACCGCCGGGTGGATGACCGCCAGGATCGCCTGAACGCCGATTAACCCGAAAATGAGTAAACTCCACATGGCTCCGGTACCTACCCTGGCACTCGATGCATCGATCTCATCGTCGTCACTTATGCTTCCACACGTCCACGCGATAAACCCCGCCCGAACCGTCTGGATCGGATGGTGTCCCCGACAATTGGGTCCAGCGAATCGTCACGAAATCCGTACTGGATACGAAGGCCGTGAGAAGATCATCCACCCCGACCGCAACCGGAGCCCCGACCGTCACGGTGTCTCCCAACGCCGCGCCTTTGACGAACACCTTCGCGTCGAGACTTTGCGGAATGTGGGAAGGTACTCCGAAATCTAAGGGTGCCGTCTGTGATAAATGGTTGGTGATGACCTGCCCATCGCCGATTTTTACTGCGCTCACCTCAGTGATCGGCCCCAGGACAATCACGGGATTCTTCTCACTCTTGATACTTCCTTCGAGGAGAGAATTGACGATCGTATTGTCATGAGAATGGGCGTCTTGATAGGCGGCGGTTGCATCGGACGCCGGGTTCGTCAGGAGACTTCCGACCATCGTATTCTGTTGCGATGGACCTTGACCCGCATCCAAGAATCCGACGGCGATCGTTCCGTTGTTACTGCCGGAGAAACGAACCCCTGTGACGCTGTTGAAACTCGAGCTTTCGAAGCGGATGCCATACGCCCCGAAGCGCTCGAAGTGCCCGCCGAATAGGTGGACGCTCTGGCTTGAATTGACCACCATCCCGTTGACAACCCCTTCGACATCCAGGTCGTATCCCCTAACGTCGGAATTGCGCACGCGCACGCCATCGCCGTCGCCGTTACCGTAGACGGTGACATCCTCCAGGCTGATATGCCTGGCGTTGGAGATGACGATTCCCCCGGCCGATCCCGAGCCAAAGACGAATACATCCTCGAGCTTGATCGAGTACGCGGTATCGATCTGGATGGCCTTAGACGCCCGAGCGTCATTCATCATAATGGTTAAACTCTTGATTCGGTTCTTGAAACCGAAACCACCGTGATGGTCTTTCCCTAAAATCGTGATCGCGTCGGTTGCGACGGGTCTAATCGACGACCCAAACCCGATTCCGACTCCTTCTAGACTCACGTTCGGTGGCACGCGCAACCTTGATGTGATTTTGTAGGCCCCGGGTGGAAAATAGACCAGGGCATGCCGCGGCTCTGCAAAATCGATCGCGGCCTGTATCGCCGCCGTATCGTCGATGGCCCCATCACCCTTTGCCCCGAACGCCCGGACATCGCTCCAGGGTTTTTGCGTGGCGATATCCTCCATCGTCGTGATCCCCGTCCACTTGCAGTTCGCGCTACAGGGGGCTGACGAGGGAGGTGTAGCGGCGGCCACAAGAAGCGCAACTAGTCCGGCAAACACGCGAAATCGTCTCGGTCGAGGAAATCAGGGTTCAAGCGGGTTACGGGATAGACCCACTTGTCGCACCGCCTCTTCACGTCAGTGAGCCAGAAGAACCCGCGTATCGTACCAACTGGGGATTACAGAGCTGTTACGAGAGGATCAAGGCACCGTAAAATATGGTCGGCGAACAACGACGAGCTTTCTGAAACAACGAGACCATCTGCGGGACAGGATGGAAATCGACCACACGACCAACAGCGGCAAGACAACGACAGAAGGGAAGGGCGTGGAGGGATCGATTACTTTACCTTTATTTGATTGTCGCTAGCGACGGTCGCCGGTCATCATCGGACAAGACCGTGACCCCGTGTCTCGCGATCTGCGCCAGAATATCCACGATCCGCTCCGCGGCTTTGCCGTCCCACTTCTCGGGCACGCGCCCGGGTTGATGCTGCCGATTCATGGCCCATCCGAACCCTTCGAGGATGGCGTGCTTGCTGTTGCCCACCAACCGATTCGTGCCTTGGGTCAGGGTGATGGGGCGTTCGGTGTTGCCCCGAAGCGTCAGGCACGGCACACCCAAGACGGTGGCCTCTTCCTGGATGCCGCCGCTGTCCGTGAGAATGACGTTGGCGTTCGCATTCAGGTGCAAGAAATCGAGATAGCCTAGAGGGGCGGTCATCGTCATCCACCCGCCTTCCTGGCCGAAGAAACCGCCCAATCCGAACGTGTTGATCTGATTCCTCGTTCGTGGATGACAGGGAAAGATGACCGGAAGTTCTTCGGAGATGACCTGCAACGCTTCGCAAATCATTCGCATCGTGTCGGCATGACCCACGTTCGACGGCCGGTGTAGCGTGACCACCGCGTACGGCTTCACCCCACGCTCGTCTTGCAGGCCCAGTCCTTCCAAGATCGATGAGGTGGCCGCCCGTTCCAAGTGCTTGAGCAAGGTATCGATCATCACGTTGCCGACGAAGAAGATGCGCGACTCGGGCACCCCCTCGTCCTCGAGATTGGCCATGGCGAACGGATCGGTCGCGAACAGGTAGTCCGAAATGGCGTCGGTCACCTTGCGATTGATTTCCTCCGGCATCGTCATGTCGCCGCTTCGGAGACCCGCCTCGACGTGACCGACCGGGATGTTGAGTTTCTTGGCGGTGATGGCGCAGGCCATGGTCGAGTTCACGTCTCCCACCACGATGACCAGGTCGGGACATTCCTGGCGCAACACGGGCTCGAACGCCACCATCACTCGCGCCGTCTGTTCGGCGTGGCTGCCGGACCCGACTTCGAGATTAATATCGGGACACGGAATCCCCAGGTCCACAAAGAACGATTGCGACATCTCATAGTCGTAGTGCTGGCCGGTATGCACCAGCACCGGAATCATCGGCGGGCCGATCGACGAGGAACCCACGGCTTCGTTATAACGCGTCATCGCGTCAAGAATCGGAGCGATCTTCATCAAATTGGGCCTGGCTCCCACCACGAGCATGATCTTCATGGCATCGGTTCTCCTCGGTCTACACACGCGCCCACCAGTTCGTCCTGCTCATCGATCAGCGGCGTTTTCCACGCACCCACCGCAATCACCACGCTCTGGCTGGGTCGTTTCGTGCGCATCACGTGCCGGATCCGGTTGCGCACGATGATGGGATCGACGATTTCACCGCACAGGACGCAGCGCCACCCACAAAACACGATCTCCCCTGTTTCATCCAACGGATCGCTGAAGCGATCGTTCACCATTAATCCGCGGCAGCGGTTACAGTCCATGATCACTCCTTCCCACACAGCAGGCGTCGTCGAACGCTCGTTCGACGAAGAAACCCGGCCAACCCGGCAAGGCCGGTACCGAACAACCACGCGACTCCCGGAATCGGCGCCGCAACAGCGTCCGTCAGCGTTCCCTCGATCGTCGTGGTCGAGATCATCGGGATACTGCCGTCGATCGTGCCCGAAAGCGTGGAGCCCGGAACAACGGTCCCGACCAACGTCCCGCCGGATACGCTGCCGTCACTCGGCCCGACGAGAGCGGCGCCTCCCAGGAGACCGCTCTCGGAGGCGGTTGAACCGGTCAACCCGGCGTTCATCGGAACCGGCTCCGACGTGCCGGCGATCGAGGAGAGCGATTCCGTATTGATCGAATAAAACGTCACCTCCGCGAAAATCGGTCCGAGGTCGGGCGATGAGGGATTGCCGGGCGCCAACACGGTCCCTGATCCGGAGGCGCTCGAGGGGACATCCGGTGTGGCTAAATCCCCGGGTGTCATCGCCAAGCCTCCGGAACCGTCCAACCTGACCACTTCAACGAGTGAGGCCGCCGCGGGCGGCGCCGCCAGCATCGACAGCGCCGCCGCACAGCCTAGAACCGTCACGACCGTTCCGAACCGTCTGAAAAGCACCACCACCTCGATCAACCTTCGCGCGAGAAAACGAAGGGCTTTTTCGCAGATTCACGCCGCCCGTCGTCTCGCCACTCTCATAACGCCGAGCAGACCCGTCGTAAAAAATCCGACCGCCGCCGGCAACGGAACCGGAGCGACATCCGCGGTCCCGTTCAACGACAAGTCAGCCGTCGAAAGGTCGTACACGTGGGTCCACGAAAGACTGAAGGCGCCGGTCAGCGGGTCATAGGTCCCCGACGCCAGACCGCCGATGTTCAACGCCCCGTTGAGCCGAGGACCCGTGATCAAGGCGAACAGCGACGAGAGATCGGCCGTCAGGGTCGTCCCCGAGGTCTGCGCCGAAGGCGCCGAGAGTAACCCGGCGGCCGAGTCGGTATAGAGACTGAAGGCATGTCCGTCCACCAGGAAGGACGGCAGGACGGGTGGAGCGGACTGGAAGGATCCCATCACCAGGGTTCCAGTCTGGTTAAAGCTCCCTGAAACGTTTCCGAGCGCCCCCAGGTTGAAGTCCAGCGTCCCGCCGGTGATGTTGAGCTGCGTGACCGTCTCGGCCATCGCGGGAACGCCGCTCATGAGCACAAACCCGGTAAAAGCCAATGCGAATCCCCATCGATTCACGGCGTTCTCCCTTTCCGTCCGATCCGCACCAATCCCACGAGCCCGGTGCTAAACAGCCACGCGGCCGCCGGAAGCGGCACCGGCGCCGGGGCCATGCCGTCGTAAGTGTTGAGCGCCTGCGTGATGGTAATGCCCGGGTCGATCGTCTGATTCCACCCGTTGTGATCGAGGTCCCAATACAGAATCAACGTGCTGTAATAGGGAAACGTCACCTGCGGGTTGACCGATTGCGATGGAGCGATGGGGAAGGAATAATATTGATTCGCGTAGTCGGCGGCATCGGAAATGCTAAAAATATCCCCGGTCTGGTTGTTTCTGAGCGCAAAGTCCACCAGGGTTCCGCCGCCGAAGGTGTAGTAGCCGATCAACGAGTTCCCATTCTGGTTCATGTTGAATGGAGTAAAGCCCGAGGTTCCGATAAACCCGAAGGCATAGCCAGCGATCGGGATCGTGGCATCGATTTCCAGAGTCGGCACGTTCGGATTGTGATCGATCCCGTCAACCATCAACACCAGACCAGGTCCATTCACCCACAACGCCATCGCGTCTTTCAGACTTCCCAGCATCGCCCCAAAAGCGAGAAGCGCAATCAATAGCAGCTTTTGGTACGTTCTCATCTGTCACTCCCTCGTGCCCGGGAGCGAGCGCTCCCGGGCACGTCTTAGGGCTCAGTGTGATTGCGTGATCTCGCCTAGTAGAGGCACGTGGGGTGTGGACCCGCCACGAAGGTGAGCGGTCCCTTATCCAGGTTCTTGGTGACGAACATCTCCGAGAGCGGCACCCAGTACGCACCTGACGGCACGAGCGAGTTGATGTTCGACGCGATCTGCGCATTGGTGACGAACGCGTCACGGAGGTCGTCGATCGCGGCGCCCTCCGAGGTCGTCCGACGATTTAACCGCCATGCGCTCCAGTAGGCGTAGCGCCCGCACTTGATGTTGGCCTTCGGATCAGCCAGCGACGTATCGTTGGCCTTGTATCCATCCAGGGCCACGGCATAGTACGGACCGGCGCTCACCGCGTCGGCATCAAGATAACCGACGCCCCGGGGATTGGTGGTGAGGCAGGATTGTACATTCGAGCTGCTTGCGTTGAACACTGTGGTAGCTCCGGCCAACGTAGCCTCCGAGGCGTTGATCATCACCTCTTGATCCTCCGATGCCTTGGTGCCAGACCCTGCGGTCCGCAGACATAGGACAATGGGAGAGGTCGCTTCGGTCGCCGAACCGATCACACCAGGGGTCGTTGACGTCCCCAACCCGATTTGCCGCCAGTCCGTGATCTGCTTCGAAAAAATCGATTCGACTTGCAGGCGAGTCAGATTCTGGACCGGACCCGCCACCGTGCCGCCCGCGCTGATTCGAACCACATTGGGTCCGACGACGAAGGTAAACGGAACGACCACGATTGCCGTGCTGTTGAGCGTGCTGTCATCGATCACGGGTTGCTGGGTGAGCGGAATCAAGGGACCGACCTGCCCGAACGACCCGCCTTGCACGTCGGCCGCGCCCAAGTGCACTGGGAGACTGGCGGTTGCCGTGGCGTTGCTGCAACCAAGGATTTCGTCAAACTCCCGACCGCCCACGCCAACCTGGTGGACCGCCGCAGCGCACCCGGTCGGCGGCAGTGTCATAAAGGCTGCCTGAGAAGCCGGGTCGCTCGCCGGTTGTAGCATCTTGTTATACCCGTCCGCGGAATTGGTGGCCAAGTAGCGAATGACGACCGGGTTGCCACCACGATTACACGTCCACGCGTGCTGATTGTTGTTGGCGGTCGCATAGTGTTGGGGCCAATTGAGGTCTACCGAACCCGGGACCCCGGTGCCCACATCGCAGATATCCACCGGAATCTTTCCGGCGAAGAGGCGGCCGGCAGACGATCCGTTGGTGTTCATCGCGGTTTGGGCGTGGGCCGATGTCGCCACGCCCATCATCACCAACGCCCCGGCCGCCATGACGGCATGGAGCATCAACTTCTGATTGTTCATTTTCTTCACGAGTCTCTCCTTACTATGTGGTAGAACGTTTCATGTAGGACCTGGCCGTGGACGCCTTACCCCGCGATCAGCTTCCGCCGCGCCACACCCACCAGACCAGCCAAGCCCGTTCCGAACAAGATCACGGCTGCCGGAATCGGTACCGGCGCACCAGCGATGGTCAACGAGGTGCCATCCGTGGACAGGAACGCCGTCCCCAACGCGGTCAGCAGGTTCGTCTCCACATCCCCGCCGAGGAGGTAGAGCGTCGAGCCGAAGAGCCCCCTCGTCGACACCGCCCAGCTACCCGCCAACTGGTTCGGTCCAAACGCCGACGTAAAAGATTGTGGGCTGGCCGCCGAGATGTTGTTGCCTACGAAATTCTCTAGAGTGCCCCACGTGGCGGCGACATTGAAGAGGTTCTGGACAGACGTCGAGGCCAATTGCGCGGCCGTATAGCCCGAGAGCGCTAAGGCCGACGACGCGAAGGTAGTCCCGTTGGGGTGATCGCCGGGAACGTCAAAACCCACGAGCGAAAAAGACACGGGGTTGGTGCCCGCCGCAGCGGACGGATTGAGGGTGAAGGTATTCGAAGCCCCGGGAGCCAGCAACGTGCTGGTCGAACCGAGGTTGACCAGATATTCGGTGCCGTTACCGTAAACCGCCACCACAAGATCGCCGAAGCCAACCGTGATGGCGTGCGCCTGACCGGCCGTACCGAGTCCAACTAACATCGTGACGGCGAAGAAGGCAGCGGCTTTCAAGTTCTTTCCCAATTTGTTCATGAATTTTCCTCCTAGTAGATGGACCGCCTAAATCTCAATGAAACGAAGTGCTTGGTACACGTTCCTCCCCCGAGACTTCACCTCCTCTCTATAGTTCGTCAGTGGACTTTCCCTCGTTCGCCATCATCCCCCTGCCACGTCACAAGGCTCTCAAGACGTCGTTCATCTCGCGTTAAATCTGCTGAGCGCTCGGCTCGGGCGGCCGCCCTGGTATACGAGGTCCATCCGATCGGCTTCATGGGGTTGTTCCGTTCGTGATGGGTTGACGAGATGGCAACCGGAGGTACCTTCTTCAATATGGCGAGTGGGAACGAGTGCCAGATTACGCGCCCAGCATCACGCCCGGCCCAAGATCGGGTTCAGCCGGCGTTAAATCTCAGCCGCGGGGGCAACCTCCGGGACGGACTACGGGAATTGGGTGAAGGTGTGCTGATTTATACGCTGTTCACGGCCGCGACATTGGCAAACGCACTGATCATCGCCGAATTCATGCGAGCGTTCGGATAGGGAGAACGGATTTCAGCAAGATGGGTGCGGCGAATTGACTCCTCGCTGTCGTTCCTTGTATAAGAAAACGCCCTCGATGTCCCGGTCTTAAAGATCCTGATTTTTTTAGGGAGAACCGAATGAAGACCTGTCTGGCCGAACTACTTGGAACGTTTACGCTGGTGTTTGCTGGAACCGGCGCGATCGTAATCAACGACGTGAGCCACGGCGGCGTCTCACAAGTCGGGATCTCTTTGACGTTCGGGCTGGTGGTGATGGCGATGATCTATGCCTTGGGAGACATCTCCGGAGCGCACCTCAACCCAGCCGTCACGTTCGGATTTTGGATCTCGCGCCGTTTTCCAGGTGGGAAGCTCGTGCCCTATACCCTCAGTCAACTCGGAGGCGCGGCGCTCGCCAGCACCATTCTCCGTTTCCTGTTCCCATCCCACTCAACCTTAGGCGCCACGTTGCCGGCCGGCCCATTGGCCCAAAGCTTCGTCCTCGAAACGCTCCTCGCCTTTTTTCTCATGTTCGTCATCCTCAACGTCGCGACCGAGGCCAAGGAGCGGGGCATGATGGCCGGCGTGGCGATCGGAGGAGTCGTGGGACTCGAGGCCATGTTCGCAGGCCCGATCACCGGCGCGTCGATGAACCCCGCCCGCTCCCTCGCGCCGGCCCTGGTGTCGGGACAGAGCCAGCACCTTTGGATTTATCTGATCGCGCCCCTGCTGGGTTCGTATCTCGCGATGTGGGGGTGCCGCGGCGTACAAGCCAAGGGGTGCTGCGGGAACGCCTCGCAAGAGCCCTGTGGATGAAGCGTCTCTTATTCGTGTGTGTCGAGAATTCGTGTCGAAGCCAGATGGCGGAGGCGTTCGCCCGCATACACGGTAAAGGAAACGTCGAGATCTACAGCGCGGGCTCGCGCCCGTCAGGGGTAGTCAATGCCAAAGCAATCGAAGCCATGCGGGAAGTCGGTTACGACCTCACCAAGCACGGTTCGAAATCGCTGAACGAGATCCCGAGCGTCGAATACGACGTGGTCGTCACGATGGGGTGCGGCGATGAGTGCCCCGCGGTGCGCGCCAAGCAGCGCGAGGACTGGAACCTTCCCGATCCCAAGGACCTTCCGCTCCCGGAGTTCCGCCGCACCCGTGATCTGATCGAACAGAGGGTGAAAGAACTTCTCGCGAAACTCGATCGCGTCTAGCATCATGCGTCGGGATATCTGGCGGGGGGCGGGCGCCCTTCGAGCCGTGGGTGGGAGGTGGCCCTCCCACCCCTCGCTCCATGGACGCTCCGAGGGGGCGCTCCAAGCGTCTTTGGAACGGTCGGCTCGGTTTGTCCGAGATCGTAGCGCGGCGATGTTACCTGGGGCTCAAGCGCGGCTTAAGTCGGCGTGAACTTTTCGGTGCGCCGTGATCGGCTGCCATACGCCGCTCACTCGGGCTCCCAGCTCCCCCACCCTCCTTGAAAGGTTTACACCGAATTTACCACGAATTGATCCCTCCTTAATATCGTACGGCTAGCCTGAAGCATTATTCGGGATGTCTTGGCCGGCATCCGCCATCTGAATCGGAGCGGACCTTGGCTCGATCCATCATGCACCGCCAGACAAGCGAAGCGACTTCGGGTGCGCTGCAGACGCCCATGTCCCATCGGGACGGCCTCAGGGGATCGCAGATCCTGTCGCAGGCGTGTGGCCGATCGCTCCCGTTTTCCGCGGGGGACGTCACCGCCGGCTCGGAGAACGAGCTGCAGGCCGTCGTTCAAGGGTCGCGATCGGAGGTGGACCTCGCGCAGGCGATCGAGACGTCCAATTACTTTCAGAACATGGTGAAGCGCACCACCGCGGGGGAGAGCCCCCGACGGCTCATGACCTGCTTCGAAGAGTTTCTCCATCGTGAAACCGAAACGGTATGGGAAAACTCCTGGCTTCGCGTTCCACTGCGAACATTGACCCCGTTCACCTCCGAGGTGCTGCACACCGATCTGGCGGCGGATAAAGACACAGCGAACGGCCGGCCGCGCTCAGACACCGGACGATTTCTCGTTGAACATCACGGCGAACCGTTCCTGCGCGTGCCGGTCAGCTACGTGCTCAAGCTGGCGCTGGCCCAGGCCATCAGCATGGACCAGGAAGTCCCTGACGGCATACGAACCCTCGGCTGTGAACTCATGGGCCATTTCCTGAACGACAATAGTTCGCCGGAAACGTTTTCGTTCTCGGTCGTCCCGCTCACACCGGAAACCCGGATGGGCGCGGCCATTGCCAAGGAAACCGCAAGGCGGTTCCTGCTCACGCAACTCCTGGTCCTATACGCCAATGAATGTTTCTCGTTGAAAGCGACCGGGCAACGCGCGGTCGTATACTTTGCGCCGCACCCGCCGGTTCGCCAGAAGCGGTTGAACGCATTGATCTCGGATTCGTTTTACCGCGAGCTGTTCATGAACCCCTGCCTCTCCGGTTGGAACCGCGGCGAAGAGAAGCTCCGTTACATGCACCTCTGCCACGAAGTCATGTCGCGCAGCCAACTCAACGCGGTCATCCGATTGAAGGACGCGGGTATCATCTCGCGTAACCTGGTGGTCTTGCCCAGCACGTCGAACATCAGCCTGGCCAACAACGGGACGCACCTCAGTTTGGGTAGCCGGATGCTCACCACCCTGCTTGAACAAAGCGACCCTCGGTTTAGTCCGGTGGGAGAAAAATATCTGGGCGACCTGGTCATCAAGATCGTCGAGCACTTCCTGCCCATGTTCGTGGGCACCTACAGCGCGGCGCCCTACCGGATGGACTTCTGGGATTTCCATCCCGAGAAAGCCTTGGGCTTCCTCCCGCACGAGTTGGAAGCCACGCATTTGCGGATGTTGTGGCGGCGCTGGAAGAAAAAGGCCAAGCTCTCGGTCTTCGGGCGGCCGATGACGCCGGTCGGCCCCCTCTGGCTCGACAAAGCCACCGCTCTCGCGTTCGGGTTGAAGGGAGACTTCGTCCCTGATTTTCGGCTCATCGACTACCTGGTGGCCCTTCATAGCACGGACCAGAGTCCGGCCCTGGACGGCGTCATGGGCAACCAGGAACGGTTGAAACACGACCTGGCGCAGCTCGGGGTGTTCGACGAATCCATGTCCCTCTACTTGCTCTACAAACAACGCGCGCAAGCGGTGATGGGATTTTCGGGGTTCGAGGGTCGTCACTACAGTCTCTTCGAGAGCCTGATGGGAGATTTTGCCGAAGCCGCCAGCGTGCAAACTCTCCTGACCGCGCTGGCGTTCAAATACATCGCCGACGGTACGGTCACGCATGCGGACATCCCCGATGATCCGACCACGGAGAGCGAGCGGCGCCAGTTTCTGTTCGCGGCCGCCATGGGGGTGCAGACCTGCAGCGTGCGGGAGGACAACGCCAACCGATTCCTCATGAAAATTCTGGCCAAGACCAAGAAGAGTCGCCCCAGCCGACGATACCCCGGCTACCTGCGTATCAAGCTCCGGGACTATTGCCGGGCGCTGGTCACCACGCTGGAGGAGGACGCGGCGGATCTCATCGACTCCCTGGAACTCCGGGACACCATCGGCCTCCTGCAGCGACGCGTGAAAGAGCCCGACCAATACGCGGCCTCGGGCAAGCTGACCGCGGGCCTCTTGAAAGAGGCCGGCGTCCGATCTCCCCTGGACCTCTCCGGAGACGAGTTCAACCTGGCCGCCGAGGACTACTATCGTGAGACCTTGCGAAAGCGACATCTGGAAGAAGGGCTTGAGTCGTTGCTGGAGGAGTTCCGTGAGATCGATCGTGACCAGACCAAGGATCACCCCTACCGCCAAATCGCGACGCAGATCATCGGGACGAAAAGCGTCGGGAACTTCCTCTCGTCGCTGAGGGACGACCTGTTGGGTGAGACGCTCGACGAGGCGACGTTGGCGCAGTGCATTCGATTGACGTTGCTGGCCATCCAGCGGGACCGCGACCTCGCGGAGTCGCACACCACGAGCGCGCTATCCTATCGATGACCGTCGCGCACCAGTACGTGGACCGCGCGACCGGCTCCGTGATCACGGAGCGCCTGTATGCGGACCGCTGGCTGCAATGGCTCTACGCCGCTCCGTGGGAGAATCGCGCTTGGCTGGTCAGAACCCTCTCCTCCGCGCACACGTCCAGCGTCTTGAGCGTTCTCAACTACGACGTGCCGTTCGGGTCTCTCGCCTGGGGCCCCACTCGGTTCGCCCGCTCGCTCGGCGTTGATCTGGAGGAATGCGTGGAGCCCCCCGAGCGGCTCGACAGCGCGCGCAAACTGTTTCAACGGAAGATCCGGTATTGGGAAGCGCGTCCGATGGACGACGACCCGCAGACCGTCGTGGCGCCGGCCGATGCGCGCATCCTGGTCGGGTCCTTCGCGGAACACTCTTCGCTGTTCTTGAAGGGAAAGTTTTTTGAATTCGACGAGATCTTTGGCGTGAACCGGGCCGAGTGGATCGACGCGTTCCGAAACGGTGACTTCGCCATCTGCCGCCTGACGCCGGACAAGTATCACTACAACCACCTGCCCGTCGCAGGCACGGTCAAAGACATCTATACCGTCTCCGGGAAGTACCACTCCTGCAACCCGGGTCCCGTGGTAGCCGTCGCAACGACGTATTCCAAGAACGCGCGCGTCGTGACCATTCTCGACACGGACGTGCCTGGAGGCACCGGCATCGGGTTGATCGCGATGATCGAGGTCGTGGCCTTGATGATCGGAGCCATCGACCAGTGCTACAGCGCCGCTCGGTACGACCAGCCGTCTCCTGTTGTCGCGGGCATGTTTCTGCGCAAAGGTCGGCCCAAAAGCCTGTACCGCCCCGGCAGCTCGACGACCGTCCTGGTCTTCCAGCCCGGCCGCATCGAGTTCTCTTCCGATCTCGTGCGGAACATGGGGCGGGCCGGCGTCCACAGCCGGTTCTCCCACGGATTCGGCAAGCCGCTGGTGGAAACCGACGTGAGGGTTCGTTCCACGATCGGAAAAGCCATCCCGGAAACGGATCATTTTGTCAGAGGGAGGGAGTCCTATGGTCAATGAGCTGGGCATCCTCGGCGTCCTACTCCTCTATGCCGCGCTGTTCGCGTGGGCGTTTCGAGCGTTGCCTCGGGAGGGCTGGCAGTTCGTGGCCTCGGTCCCGCAACACAAGGGCCCCGACGGGCGCTGGATCGGGACGAACCTGACCTACTACGGGGTGTTCACAGCCGGTGGCGTGGCCGTGGCGGTCGCGACCGTCGTGGTACTGATGGGGGCCTTGTCTATTCCGCTAATCGTCACCGGGATGGTGAGCGCCATTCTGCTGGCCTGTTGCGTGCCGGCCGCCAAGCTCATGGCGCGGACCATCGAGGCCAAAGCCAACACCTTCACCATCGGCGGAGCCGCGTTCGCGGGAATCATCATTGCGCCGTGGGCCTTGCTACTGACGGACTTCCTTGCTAACCATGCGTTTGGTATCCGCATTCCCTTGCTCGCCCCGCTCGCGGTGCTGGCGATCGCCTATGCGTTTGGTGAAGGAACGGGCCGCTTAGCGTGCATCAGTTTCGGTTGTTGCTATGGCAAACCGCTGTCTCTTTCTCCAGGGCGACTGACCAATCTGTTCAGGACGCACCACTTTGCCTTTGCGGGCACGACCAAAAAAGCCGCGTATGAAAGCGGACTCGAGGCCGTGCCGGTCATTCCCATCCAAGCGATCACCGCCATCGTCTTCGTGGGCGCCGGGCTGTTGGGGACCGCCCTCTTCCTCCACGGTCATATCGTCGCGGCCTTCCTGGTTACCTGGCTGCTGACTCAGGCCTGGCGGGCTGTCTCGGAATTCTTCCGGGCCGACTACCGCGGCGCGGGATCCCTTTCAACCTATCAAGTCCTGGCCGTGGTGGGCGCGCTCTACGGCCTGACGATCCCGCTGGTCATCGCTGAGGAGACCGCGATCCGGCCGGACCTCCTCGCCGGTCTGCACGCGCTCTGGAATCCGGCGGTGATCCTCTCGATCCAAGCCGTGTGGTTGGCGATCTTTCTGTACACCGGTCGTAGCAAGGTAACGGCTTCGACCATGGCATTTTCGGTGTTGCGGGACCACATTTGAACCACGGCCTGAGGCTTCTTGGCCTCGTCGTGCTCGTTGGGGCGCTTGTCCTCTTGAGTGCCGCGGTGGGCCGAGCGGAACACGACGGCACTCCATCGAATTATCCGCAGTCGCTTGAACAGGCCCTCGCAACGCTGCTAACCCAGCGCAAGACCGACGCCGATGATGTCGGCCTGTTGGTCAAACTCTCCGAAGTGTATATGGATATGGGGGATGATCTCTACACCGAAAACGAAAGGCGACGGCGGGCCTACGAGGAGGGAACCCGCCTCGCAAGACGCGCGATCGAGTTACAGGAGACCAACGCCCACGCGCACTTCCTGTACGCCGCGAATCTCGGGAACGAAAAACGGCTGAAGGGCGCCGGCTCCGCCATGCTCGGACTCAACGACGTGAAATCTCACGTGAGCCGCGCCATCGCGCTCGATCCGTCTCATGCCCGGGCGCTCCAATTCATGGGCGGGCTCCTGGCCGAGCTCCCTTGGTTGGTGGGAGGAGACCGGAAAGCCGCGCAGGACTACCTCGAGCGGGCGGTCGCGTCCGATGGAAACTACACCAACGCCCGTATTCTCCTGGCGAAGCTCTACATCAAACAGGACCGCATCGACGACGCTCGAGCCCAACTCGAGGCCGTGACTCTGGCCAAGGCCCCGCATTGTCCGTACGCCTGGACACACACGTTCAAGCCGGAGGCCGAACGCTTGCTCAAACAATTGTCTGGCGCCCGATCTTGAGCTGCCTTGACCGGTAATTTTTGGATCACGAACTCACGCTTCGACTCAGCGCTTCCAACCGCCCCAAGGCGACTTTCGCCCGTTGACGGAACTCCAAACCGGCCCAATACCACCCCGGCCTCCCACTCGACGACTCCCGGGATACCGTGGCATCAACACCTAGCGCGTCAAGATCGCCAAACAGTTCGTCAAGGACCGGAAATACTTGCCCACCAGAATGACGCCCGTCCTCTTTAAATTTCTTGAAATAGCGGTCCTGAAATTCAGTGAGAGGAATCTCCTGCCTGAGAAACGACCGAATGAGCGCCATGTAGTCAACGATCGGATCGGTTGTCATCACCCACCACGCTTCCCTGGAACGTCCCCGGCTACTCTCCTGAGCCGACCGGATTCCCAGGCTCTCGGATCAGGTGAATCATGGCCTTAGCGTGAACGACCCGATGACGTGGGTCGGACCGTATTGGTCGTCGAACCCGTAGGCCGTGATCCTAACCGTGCCGCTTTCATAGACCTTAACAGTCGCCCACGCGTAGTCGCGATCGGTGCGCGGGGACACGGTGACATCGGTGGGACCCGCTTCAAACGGCGAGCCGCCGGAGCCGACCAGAACCTGCCAGGCCTTCCCGCCCTGGGACGCGCGCGGCTGCGATAGGTTGAAGACGTGCTCATGACCGGTGAAATAGGTCGCTCCGTACTGTTCGATCGCGTCCCAGAAGGCGTCTCGACTGGCGGGATCGTTGTCCAAGCCGGACGGCTTCGTGGGCAGCGACGTCGTGGCGCCGTAGTAGTAGGTGTACGCGGGCTTATGGCCGAACACGAAGACATGCTGCGCGCCGCGTACTCGGGCGGCGGCGAGATCGTCGGCCAACCATTTAACCGGTGCGTGGGCGTCGTTGCCGACCGGATCGGTGTTGATGACGACGAAGTGCGAACCCCGGAAGTCAAAGCTGTACGACAGCTTGCTCTGATCCGTGGCGAGATTGTCAGCCCCCCCATTGTTGCCGATATTTTCATACGACGGCTGCTCGCCAAAGATGTTCTGGAGACGTGCATCGTCCAGGATCAAGTCGCCCATATTGGCGCGCCAGGCGTTCTCGTTCACCTCTAGGGCCTTCTTGCCGCAGGCCTTGCATTGCGTCTCGTGGTTGCCCGGCACAGGCACGACATACGTACCTGTCTCCATCAGATCCGCGACCATGCCGCGCCAGAACGCATACTGCTGGTAGAACTTCATCAGATCCGAACCGACAATGCCTGAGACCGTCGTGTTATCCGCCGGAACGGTCGCGTTGCCGTAACCCATGATCATGTCGCCGTTGAAAAAGAGAAAGTTGGACTTCTGGGTCTGAATCGAGCGCATGATCCGCGACCACGCTTTGGTGTTCTGCAGCCAGAGCGCGTCCTGGCCCGAGAGCGGCAACGTCGTCGGGTCGGGGCTGATGGGGTCCTGGCGCGAGTCGCCAACGGTCGAGAAAGAAAGAACGACCTGGTCCCTCTCACGATCCGCATCAAACCCATCGTTCGCTGATACCGAGATCGAGTGAAGTGCGATGGTCATGAATGTCAGAACGGCGATGACTAGTAGTGCTCCAGACACTGCGCGGCGGCCAAAGAATGACATCAAAGCCCTCCCTTCATCACGTTGACGGACGGTACCCACCGGATCGAAGAAGATGAGCGTACGCTGGTCAAGTTATGTCCGGATCAAGATCTGCTTAATGCCCTGTTAAATCACTCGTACGGGGACGAACGAGGGTTAGAGAAGCAGGCGAATCGCGCGGAACGGTTGAAAAGCAGTCAACAAGGCTTGATACCGCTTGACTCGCAGTACAGTCAAAAGGGAAGGCCCGGTGCGAGACCGGGCCTTCCTGGGTGACACGCCTTACTCTGTTTCTATCACGGTCGCAGGCTAAAGCCCGGGCAATGCACCATCCAGATCTTATTTGTCCACCTCATGCTCATAGTACTCGTCTTCTTGACTCTCGTCGTCCGCATCCCTCACCCTCGGCGCCTTCATCAGCAGGAGTTGCCCCCCCTCCACCAGTTCATCCGGGTTGGCAAACCCGCGTGGGGTGGCGCTATTGATCAGATAATGCGCCTGCACGTCGAGCAGGAGGTAGCGGTTGTGCTTGGTGTCATAGCCTCGGACCCCCCTGAACAAACGGGTGACGTCGATGATACCCGAAGTTTCTTCGTCCTGGGTCAAAAAGGACGGGTTATTCAAAATAGTCGGATCGAAACGGACCGGGTCATGCTGGCCCAGATTGGTCAGGGTGTTGGCCGATGGGTTGTATGTCCACGGGCTGTTGCTCAAATCGATTGATTCCTTGTCGGGATTATGGTATCGTGGGCCATCCACGGAGGGATGGCCATGATGGGACAGCAACCGCCCCGCCAGGAGAAGCTGTTCTACCCC
>JACXTT010000416.1_pt1 | contig 71660 bp, 69 predicted proteins | sample 9270951 | NCBI WGS metagenome assembly JACXTT01 (sample SAMN15532306, study PRJNA645909) | rock metagenome | isolation source: weathered quartz diorite | place: Puerto Rico | collected 2017-06-21
ACTTTTGCAAAACAGATAACCTTTACTGCTTATTTTCCCAATCAATTCTAACACACCAATAATTAGAGTCGTCAAAAATACGAAATTTCCTGCTAATTAATCAGCCGGTTAGCACCTTTGAACATTAGTGGGCACAATAAATTTAATTGAAATTAAAAAGCCTCTCAGATTATCTCTAAGAGGCTTATGAAGTGGGAGCTACTGGGTTCGAACCAGTGACCCTCTGCTTGTAAGGCAGATGCTCTGAACCAGCTGAGCTAAGCTCCCTTCGTTTTGGGAATGCAAATATAGGTGCATTAGCTCATTCTTCAAAATAAAAAATTAAAATATTATTGATTTACTGACAGTCAATATATTAGCTCTGCTTTGTCACATGCAAATGCACCGGCGCTAATTAACCACGGCCAAAAACACCGCGTCCTTAAGTGTTGCATTCGCAATTATAGCATGCCCGGCATCGTTCAAATGAATACCGTCGCCGGCAGAATACTGGGGTTTAATGGAATAGGTTGAAGTACTTAAAGTGGTTAAGAAATCATTTACACGATAACTGTATACCGCTATAATTTTATCGTTTATCGTTTTTAACCGCATCCTTTGATTGAGGTCGGCAAAATCACGGGGTTGTGTACTAAAAATAATGTATTGCACTTTTGCTGAATCAAGTTTATGAGTAATAACAGCGTAATTGCTTAATATTTCATCATCAGAATAATTCATCGCAATATCGTTTGACGGTAAGCTCAATATCACTAACGCTGGTTTGTATGACAGGGCCTTTGAAAGATTACGGGTTGTATCAGGAGTCGGCCTGTTTGCGACTTTCCACCCAGACGGCATAACGTCATAGGTGGTATATCCGCCGAATGCAAGATTAATAAAATTGGCTTTGACGGTGGTTTTATTTACGGACGCCGCAACCCGGTTAGCCCATGCTGAGTCAATCGGGTCCGCGCCGGTCCCCGCTGCTGTCGACGAACCTAAAATCACTATCGTAGGGATGCTTTTTGACTTTGCAGTGTTATCTTGCGGTGTACCAATTAAATCTTTCTTGCAACTCGCGCCGCAAACGGTAACCAGTAATAAAAAGTAGATTTTTAGTTTTTTCATTTTTAAAGGATCGAGATTAAACTTTTAAAGTAATTTATTTAACTGGTTTGATATTTTATTACACTATTGTTTATTAATTATAACACAACGTATATTTATATAGTCACTATTGTTCTTTACTGAACAAAAAGCGACTGATTTTGACATGACGCGATATATAATTGCCGCGTAAGGCCAAATAATAATACCGCTGGCATTAACTATTCAAATTGAATGCCGTTTTGACCGCGGTAAATACTGAAGAGAAATTAATGGGATTATAATTTGGTATCGAAACTTTCATTTACGCTCGCATCACCGACATTAAGCGGCATCCGGAATATAAATGTTGTTTCGTCATCTGTTGAGGTCACAGTTAGTGTTCCGCCATGGGCGCGGGCTATCTCCGATGAAATGAATAAGCCGAGGCCGAGTCCGTCCTTCCCGGAGTTACTCTCTCCGCGCGAAAACGGCTGAAAAAGCCGGCTCATGGTACCCTCGGGGATCTTTTGTCCGCCGTTCGTAACTGACAATATAAATCCGTCTTTCCCGCTTGAAACTTTTGCAATAACCGGCGTGCTCTTTCCGCCATGAGCAAACGCATTCCCTAAAATATTTGAAAAGAGTTGCGCGATACGCTTATTATCACAACAAACAGGAGCAGACAGGTTAATTGACGTTGTTATTTCGCGATTAGGCCATACCTGTTTCACTTCGGCTAACACCTGGTTTAAAATCACTTCTAAAGGTTCGCCATTATTAAAATCTAAGGTTATTCCCTCCCCCAGCTTGCCTTGCGCAAAATCCAATATATTTTCAATCAACCCTTTTATACGAAAAGAACTGTCCTGAATAATTTTTGCAAATTTAGAAACGTGTTCATTCGCCTGCATGCCTTGTAGCAGCGCGGCGCTGTTCGATATCGCACCAATTGGATTTCGAAGGTCATGGCCCAAAATGGCAATAAACTGATCCCGTAATCCAGCCATTTTCCGTTCCTCCCGGAGGTTGTTTTCGCTTACGTCCAACAACTCCTGTGAGTTTAAGTGGAATGCGATCAGTTCCGCATATAAGGTAAACATTCCTATGGTCTCAGGATTGCTTATTTTTCTGGGCCGGGGGTCGATAGCGCAAAGCGTACCGAAGAATGCCCCGTCTTTACGAAAAATCGGTACCGAAATATAACTTTGAAACCCGTACATCGCCGGGGTTGGATGGCCGCAGAATAATTCATCTTCGGCAACATGATCAATAACGACGGGTAAATGTGTTTGCCGTATTTCGTTACAAATGGTTGTTTCTAACTTTAACTCATCGCCGGGTTTAAGGCCAAATGAGATTTCATCCCGTACGCCACAAGTTATCCACCTGTCCTCTGTAACCCTCGCTATGGCGGCAAAGCCCATACCGGTAGCCCGGCATACGACTTCCAGCAATTTAGGTACGATTGGTATACGGCCGATCGCAGCAACATCCTCACTTATATCGTGGCCCGTCAGCAGCCTGTTAACATCAACTTCCAGCACCTTCGCTATAGTTGCAAGCCTGTCGATCGTTAACTTGGTTGTGCCCAGCTCCACCTTACTATAAGCATTTTGGGAAATATTAAGTTTATAGGCAAGGTAATCCTGTGAGTAATTCCTAAAAAGCCTCGCCTTTTTAATATTGGAGGCAACCACCTGAACGTCATACATACTTACAAATATAAATATAGCAGTGAAAGAACGTATGTAGCCTATCCCCTATCTTTTAAGAAGTTAAAAGGTATATGAGTTCAAAATGCCGCCAAAAGCAGGCATATGCTTTAAAAAGCTGCAATATGTGCTTACAGGCGATAATTAGCTTACAACCTCAGGTTGTAAACAGTTGCATATTCCATACCAACAATAGCCTTAAACAACAGTTCAATCATTACACCATTCGAAAATCATGAAAGCAAAAACCATTTTATCCTTAGCCGCTGGTTGTGCAATGCTTATTTGTGCCTGCAAAAGCAAAACTACCACTTCAACTACCGACAGTACGGTAACTACCAAAGACACTGTGAAAACAGATACATCAGCTAAATCGGCCGGCGATGTAAAACCTAAGGGCGCGGCTCCGGCATGGGCTCCGGATATTAAACCACAAATGCAGGCTGTTATTGAAAAATTAGGCAGCTATGGCGATAAACCTATCGAAACATTGACCGCGACGGAAGCACGTAAAAACCATACCCCCGCCGACGCGGTAATGGATTTACTAAAAGAGAATAACATTCCCTTACCTGTATTCAATCTTGATACGATGGGTAAGGATATCCCGGTTAGCGGAGGCAGCATTCACTTAAAAATATATACGCCAAAAAATGGAACCGGTCCTTATCCGGTCATAGTATATTATCACGGAGGTGGATTTGTTATAGCCAATATTAAAGTATATGAAGCCTCCGCCGAGGTACTGGCTGATAAAGTAGGAGCCGTTGTTATATCGGTTGCTTATCGTTTGTCGCCTGAGCAAAAATTTCCGACCGCACACAACGACGCCTATGCTGCATATCAATGGGTAGAAAAAAATGCTGCTTCAATAAAAGGCGATCCTAAAAAAATCGCGCTTGTTGGCGAAAGCGCAGGGGGTAACCTCGCTGTTGCAACAGCAATTAAAATACGAGATAATGGCGGCGCTCAACCCGTTTCGATATTAGCTGTTTATCCCATTGCCGGCTCCGATACGAATACCCCGTCGTACATTAAAAATGCCAACGCTAAACCATTAAATAAAGCGATGATGGTATGGTTTTTCAAAAATTACTTAACCAGCAAGAGTGAGGGCCAGGATCCAAGAATCAACCTGGTAAAGGCTAACTTAAAGGGGTTACCGCCCACAACGATCATCACTGCCGAAATTGACCCATTACAGAGTGACGGGATGATGCTGGCACAAAAAATGAAAGCGGCAGGGGTTAATGTAGATACAAAAAATTATGATGGTGTTACACATGAGTTTTTTGGCATGGGCGCACTTGTGCCGCAAGCTAAAGATGCAGAAATGTATGCTGTTACCCAGCTAAAAAATGCCTTTTCGAAATAACCGGTTTAAAATCAATTTTTAATACTCAGTCGTTAAAAGCACAACGAAGCCAAATTAAGGTTTAGTTGTGCTTTTATTATTTATTTAATATCACAACCTGTAGTTGTAGGTAGTTTATACGCTCATCCTAACCTTTGTACTTTTTTCGTGTTAGTTAAATATAGCGAAAGCGCAGCGACAAAATGAATACCGCAACTATGACTTTAACAGAAAACGAACTAATTGAGGCAATTAGGAACAGAAGCCGCATAGGGGCGGAAACACTTTATGACATGTATTCAAAAAGTTTGTACGGAATAATCATTAAAGTCGTAAAAAACAAGGAAATAGCCGAAGATACGCTGCAAAGAGCGTTTATGAAAATTTGGAATTCCTTTGAGCATTATAACTCGTCTAAAGGCCGGTTATTTACCTGGCTGCTGGCCGTTACCACTAATGTGGCCCGTGATACACTCCGTTCATTGCAGTACCGCCAGTTTTTAAATACAGACTCCATTGACGATCACGTTGGAAAAATTGAGGAGGAATATAATTCCATACCTAATATTGACGCGATAGGCGCCAAACGATTGATTAACGGCTTGAAGAAAGAACAAAAAAACATCCTGGACCTTATTTATTTTAAAGGCTACACCCAAAGCGAAGTTGCCAAGGAACTTGATATGCCTTTGGGAACGGTAAAAACCCATTGCCGGAAAGCGCTTCATATCTTAAGGGAAGTTTACAATAAAACTAACATCATTGCCGAACGGGCTAAAAATTTCAAACCGTTGGAAAAAGCCGGGTAGTTACGCTTATTCCACTCACCCTCCCTATCCCTCCGCCTATTACGATCCGGGTTTCTTCGCCATATTTTTCCAGCCTATTTTTACCAATCAATAATTATATGGTTAACCTTCTAATTTCATGTTAACTTCATAATTGGGTTGTAATATTGTTGATGCAAAGCCGTTTAAGGTTCGTAAAACGCATCTGCGGCATAGCATTACAGTCAAAGCGTTGTTATTTTAGTTATCGTTAAATTAGATATGAAACTTGTATTTATTTTTTTGATGAGCATGTTTTCTTTGCCCATCACCTGGTTAGGGAATTTTAATGAAGCAAAAACGGAAGCCTCCAGGTCACATAAGCTGATACTGGTAAATTTTTCCGGTTCCGACTGGTGTGGGCCTTGTATCCGCGAGCGTAAAGAAATTTTGGAAACTGAGGCATTTGAAAACTATGCTTCGGATCATTTGGTGCTTGTCCGTGCTGATTTTCCGCGCCAAAAAAAAAACCAATTGAGTAAAGACCAGGTTAAGCTGAACGAAGCCCTGGCTGATAAATACAACGCCGAAGGAAAATTTCCTTACACCTTATTGATAGATGAGAATGGCAAGGTATTAAAGGCCTGGGATGGCTTTCCTAATGAGTCGCCTCAAAAATTTGTAACTGATATAGACCAGGTTGTTAATGCAGGCCGCTGAAATACACAGTAATGCCATCGTCCACAAAAGGGCGCTGCGGTTAATGGGAAACCGTTTTGAGTTAAGTGTAGTTAGTGCCGACGAAGTGTGGGCGCAGCAATGCATTGATGCAGGAGTGGCCGAGATTCAGCGAATAGAAAAACTTTTAACTACGTTTAGCGAGGATAGCCAGACCAACGAAATAAATCGTAATGCTGGCGTACAACCGGTGAAGGTTGACCAGGAGGTATTTGACCTGATAGCCCGTTCGCTGCGGATATCCCAGCTTACACAGGGCGCGTTTGACATCAGCTACGGTTCAATCGACAAAAGCTTATGGAACTTTGATGTTACCATGAAACAACTGCCTGACCGCGAAACCGCGCTTAAATCGGTAAGGCTTATCAATTACAAAAACATTATTCTTGATGCTGAAAAAACAACGGTATACCTAAAAGAAAAGGGTATGCGCATTGGTTTTGGCGGCATTGGTAAAGGCTACGCAGCCGAACGCGCAAAGGTGAAAATGAAACAGTTCGGCGCCGAAAGCGGCGTGGTAAATGCGTCGGGCGATTTAACGGCATGGGGTTATCAGCCCAACGGACAAAAATGGACCGTTGGCATAGCAAATCCGGACTTATCAAATACCGCATTTTCATTTATGACAATTACCGATATGGCTGTAGCTACATCGGGCAACTATGAAAAGTTTGTAATGATCGACGGGAAAAAATATTCGCATACGATTAACCCGCGCACCGGTTTGCCTGTAACCGGCATTAAAAGCGTAACCATCATAACAACCAACGCTGAAATTGCCGACGCTATGGCAACCCCGGTAACGATTATGGGTATCGCCACCGGGCTTGACCTGATTAACCAGATGAGCAATATCGAAGCCGTTATCGTCGACGACAATAACATATTATATACCTCAAAAAACATAAATCTTACTTAAACGAATAATGATAAATCGATTTTTAAAAGGACTGGCATGTATTGCATTGGTGATCACCGCGACGTCGTGTGTACATCTTAAAGAATATCAAAAATCCAGGCTGAACGATTCAGAAATGGCATTGGGAAACCGCAAGGTGGAAAAGAACGAACTGAATTTTCAATCGTACCGCGAAGCGGCCTCGGGCGCAAATGCAGGAAAAACAGGTGGCGGCTGCGGCTGTAATTAAATAATACCCCTATAATGAAGAAAATATATTTGTCAGTAATCGGATTCACCCTGATATGCCGCCTACACGCCCAGGCGCCTCTAAAGCACGACACGGTTGCAACTAAACCGGTTAGTTTGTATACGCCTGTTGAACAGCACGACACTTCCTCGTATAGTCCGCGCCGGCTGCGCGTTGACGAGGTGAATTTCGTATCGAGTTATTATAATCAAAATGGCGACCACTCTGCCGTAAGAGGCGGAATTGGCAGCGAGCAGGTAATGGACCTCGCAACCGGACTCGATCTGAAATTGGTTTGGCTTAACAATTCCCTGAATAAAAATACACTTTCTGTAGGGTTTGGTTTTGATTACCACACAGCCGCTTCTCAAGCGTATGTTTCGCAAACAGGAGCATCGAGAAAAGACGGGACGAGGGTATATCCCTCCCTCGACTGGACTATCGAGAACTCCAAAAAAGGCACGAGCTTTGGTATAGGCACCTACTATTCGGGGGAGTATAATTACAAGTCGCTTGGCGCAGATTTGCACTTTTCTGCAAAAACTGCCGACCGGATGGGCGAGTTTTCGGCTAAACTGCAGGGCTACTTTGACCAGGTTACTCTGATTTATCCTTCGGAATTTATCCCGCAAACAACCACAACAAACACAGGCGGCACAACCATTATCACTACCGCCAGCGGCAATACCATTTCAAGCAACGGACAAACGGTTGGCCATCATGCCAATATCCCGTCTACCCCAAGAAACACATATACCGCATCGCTGTCTTACTCACAAATGCTGAGTTCACGGTTTCAAATCATGTTGCTTGGCGACGTGGTGACACAAAACGGCTATTTGGGGCTTCCTTTTCATCGCGTATACCTGTCAAACGGTAAGGATACCATTGAAAAACTGCCTTCTTCACGATTTAAACTGCCTGTCGGATTACGGGCGAATTATTTTGTGGGAGACAACCTGATTTTACGGGCTTATTACCGCTATTATACCGACGACTGGGGCATCCGCTCCAATACAGCCGGAATAGAAGTTCCGTATAAAATAACGCCATTTTTTTCTATTTCACCCTTTTATAGATATTACGACCAAACGGCGGCGAAATATTTTGCTCCTTACGAGGCGCACAGTCCAACTGACCAGTTTTACACCAGCAATTATGCCTATTCGAAGTTTCAGAGCCAGTTTTTCGGTGTTGGTTTCCGCGTAGCGCCGCCATCCGGCGTTTTTGGCTGGAAAAACCTTCATGAGCTCGAAATACGATACGGGCATTACACGCAAACGACCGACCTGGTGTCGGATGTTGTATCGCTTAGTCTCGGATTCAAATAGAAAATGATTGTGCGAAGCATGAAGTTCGCACAATCAAATTAACAATCAACAAAACGGGCGCCAATGGCGCCCGTTTTGTTTTGGGATGCAACCGCTGATCTGGAAAAAACATATCCCGAAAACTCAAATTCGCGCAGAAAAAAGGGCTTCTAATTCTTTTTGCAAACCAACACCGAATGAAATTTGCCTTATTTTACCGGGAACGTTCCCGGGTGAGAAATTAACTTGAAGTAGAAAAACACTTAGTGTCGCCAATACATACCCGGATTGCCAAAATATCGCTTCTTGTCAAAATTTATTGTGAAAAATCAAATTTAACCATCGTTTAATAAATAAAAATTCATCTTTCTAAATAGTTAAAAATCAGACCCAATGCTTCCTCTAAAAAATATTTAACATTTACTAAAAATTAATTTGCAAATATTATTGATAGATGTAACTTAGTTTTGCTGCACACCGATGCATTGCTATAACCAATTATACCTGTTACCCTATTCTAATTAATTAAAGCTTTTTAGTGGCGTTTTAACTTGCCGCTAAACGAAAAAGATAAGCCTTTTCGTAAGGAAATTGTATTGCGTTACCGCCAGCAATTTGTGCCTGATACCCTACGTGATTAAGTGTTTGAAATTCATAGCTGAGTTACATCCGGGAACGTTTCCGGATGTGAAAAAAGGACTGGAAATTATTAAAACCAATTATATCCACCCACTTAAAAAACCAACAATTATGAAAAAACCCATGTACCGTTTATCACAGGCATCGCTTTGCCTGGCGTTATTATTAACGTTTTCGCAGTGCAAAAAGGCGGCGGTCAGCGAGGCTTCACCGGCGAAAATCGCACTTAAAACCAATTTCAACACCACGGCCGCTTTGCCGGGTGCAGGTGGCGGCGTGCTGATGCAGGCATTTTACTGGAACACGCCCAACACATCGTCGTGGTGGGCCAATGTAAACAGTAAGATCGCATCGTGGGATGCAGCAGGCATTTCGGCAATCTGGCTTCCTCCTGCAACCAAAGGCCAAAGCGGCGGCTCAAGCATGGGCTACGACCCATATGATTACTTTGATTTCGGCACCTACAATCAAATGGGCTCTGTTACAACCAGGTTCGGTAATTTAACCGATTTAAATACACTAATCAGCAACGCTCACAGTCATAATATACAGGTGTATGCCGATATGGTGCTGAACCATTGCAGCGGCGGAAATTCAGAAGCAAACCCGTATACAGGGACAAACACCTACACCAGCTTCACTCCGTTGTCAGGTAAATTCAACCGGAGCTACAGCGATTTTCACCCGAACAATATACATGCTTCGGATGAGGGGTCGTTCGGCGGTTTCCCGGACCTTTGCCATGCCCAGGCCAACGTTTCAAACTGGATATATAATGCTTCGTATAGCATGTCGAGATATTATAAAAACACCATGCACTATGATGGATGGAGGTTTGATTATGTAAAAGGTTTCGGCGCCTGGGTTGTACAAAATTACGTAAACAGTGTCGGCGGATTTGCGGTGGGCGAAGACTGGGATGGCAATGCTGCAAATTTGCAAAGCTGGGTGGATGCAACAGGTGGTACTTCGTCGGCTTTTGATTTTGCATGTTTTTATGCGATGCATTCTGCATTTGACAGCAATGACCTTACCCATTTGAACGATGATATGTTATGGAAAAGAAATGGCTCCAAGTCAGTAACTTTCGTATCAAATCACGACACTGATATTATCGGCAACAAATATTCGGCATATGCTTACATCATGACACATGAAGGCTATCCATGCGTATTTTATAATGATTATGAAACCTGGCTCGACAAAAACAGGATGAACAACCTGATATGGATACACCGTACACTGGCTGGCGGAACAACAACCAACCTGTGGTCGGCAAGCGACCAGTATATCGACAGGCGTAATGGCTATGGTGCCGCTCCCGGTGTAATCGTTTACTTTAACGGAACTGATTACTGGCAGCAGCAGTGGGTTACCTCAAACTGGGCCAATAAGCAAATCAAGGAGTACACCGGCGCATCTGGCTGGGTACAAACTGTGGCTGCTGATGGCAGGGTGTTGATCCAGGCGCCGCCGCATGCTTATTCCATCTGGTCGGTAACCGGTTATTAATAAACTTTCTATAATGGTTGAAGAACATGCCACCGGCAAGTATCTTCAACCATTTTTTTAACTTACGCTGATCAATCTAAACCAAATGAAATTTCCTCTATCATTAATTCTGTCAATTATACTATTTACCGGCTGCAGCCATCCTGATAAGCAAATAAGCGACGCCAATAATTTGATTTATAAAACCGGCGACACTACCGCAGATGATCTATCGGCAAAATGGGAGCTTTCGGGAGATGTACCCCACGGTAATTTAACCGAACGGCTAAAGCTTACAAATTCCGGGTCGAAGCCATTCAACGTCCAGGAGATCCTTATTGCAACCGCCGAAGGTTTGCGGTCGGTACCCGAAAGCGGAAATGTATCATTCTTACTAAACGCCGGAAGCGACAGTTCGCTTTCGTTAAAATTCCACCCATTAAATGACCTCAAGCTATACCAGGTTACAGGAATGTTAGGTGATATAAAATCTGTTTATAAGCTATTGGTATCCTACAAAACAGCTGAAAATGACAACATAAAAACGATATCCCTAAACTCACAAGCGGAAAAGGGAGCATATCAACATTTTACACACCAATACAGGCAACCGCTTACCGGCTATTTGTTTAACACCAAAACAGGGTTTAACAAACAACAAAGCAAGTACCTCGAGACTTTGAAGCAAATTATAAAAACGTCATTTGTATATATAAGCGACCAGGAGATCGCTGTATCGGGGTTAAATTTCAGGTTAAAGAGTTATTTGATGCACGACACGCTGCATGCTGATTTATTTGTGGTTAATCATGCTGAGTTCGCGGTAAAAATAATGCCCGGTGTGTTTGACATTGTATCGGCTGAAAAAAGCGACTCAAGCGCCGGAAAAACAGTTAGACTGGAAAGATTGTCGGGCATGCAGCATGATTCTACCATGATGGAAAAAGGCGATCGTATAGTTATCCATTTTAAAAAATATCTGAAATTAAAAACTGCGGAAGAGCCACTCACCATGCGCCTGCATAAATCCTTCATACTCACAGGCAGAAAAGATCTGTTCGATGAAGACGTCCAATTGTTACCGGTTAGTTATTAGCGCACAAACGGGGGTTGAAAGTAAAAAGTAAAACATGCTAAATTGCTATATTCGAATATAGTTTGCTTATCACCTCAATTATGCCCTCACTTTCCAGGCTCAAAAACGCTGTTCAAATTGTGATTCTTTTGATCGGATGCTGCTGGCTCTCAGGCATTGCTGCGCAAAATGCCACGTCCAAATTTAAAGTGATCGCTTTTTATACCGCCCGCAACGATAAGGCCCATATCAGTTTCGTACACGATGCCAACCGGTGGTTTCCGAAAATGGCGGATAAACATCATTTCGCCTACGACTCGACGAGTAATTGGGCAAACCTGAACGCCGCCTTCCTGTTGCGTTACCAGGTGGTTATTTTTTTAGATACCCGGCCGGATGATCTTGCTCAAAGGGCCGCATTTCAAAAATATATGGAATCCGGCGGCGGTTGGATGGGTTTTCATTTTGCTGCATTCGCGCTCACCCCTTCTGAGTTTCCGCAGAACTGGGACTGGTACCACAATACATTTTTAGGTTCGGGGCAATATAAAAGCAATACGTGGCGGCCATCAGCGGCGATACTGGATGTTGACCGGAGTTTTCCGGCAACCAAACACATGCCTAAAAAATTCACCACTTCGCCAAACGAATGGTACCGGTGGGAAAATGACCTGCGGAAGAACCCGGATATTAAGATCCTGTGTTCCATCGACTCCGCCAGCTTCCCGCTTGGAACCGGCCCTAAACTACACGAGATCTGGCATAGCGGTTATTACCCTGTAGTATGGACCAATAAAAATTATAAAATGATCTATTTCAACATGGGCCATAATGATGTGGACTACGAGCATAAGTATGACAATACCGACCGCACCCTGTCGCACACCTTCGATAGCGAAATGGAATCGAAACTAATCATTGATGCGCTGCTGTGGCTGGGAAATAGAAAATAAGCGAAAGGATTTTGGACTTTACTGACTTTCCCATTGGAAAAACCCGGTCATTTAAACTTATTGGCGAGTAACTCTATCCGTGGCCGAATAATAATCTCATTGTTAAATATATATTAAAACATTAGTCTGCTAAATCTATAGAATATATATTTGTATTAATTGTTATTATCGTTCTAACCAATTAGTTCTTTATGGTAAATAATGAGGTCAGTTACTGCACAAAGAGGTAAGCGCCAGCTTCCTCTTTGTTTTTTAGGAAAGTGTCCTTAGCACCTCCTCTAATACCTCATGCGAGCGTATAATACCAAAGCTTTCAATATGAAGCCCATAGTAGTCAAGTAATTTATGGATGAGGTAACGCCGGTCTTCGTTACTTAATTTAACCTGCTGGCTATTTTCAAAGTTACATCGCAGAAGTTTGCTGAAATTTTGTGTATGCGGTGGTGAAAGGTATAAGGTATTATTGGGTTTATAATAACAATAGTTACCGTTTTGAAGGTCAAAGTAATCGGCGCTGCCTTCCAGGCTGCGGTCGGGATAAAACCCGAGGTATCGCGTAAGATGAATTAAAAACAACAGGTGGAAATTAGCGAGCCCCTCGTCTGAATGGTCCAGCCATTCAATTGCGCTAAAAACAAAATCAAACAGACTTTCATCGGCCGACTGCGCCCGTACAGCTTTGTATAATACCTCATTTAGAAATATCGCCAGGCTGCTCTTAACGACATCGTATGGAATAGTTTGCAACACAGGCGAATTTCTCAATTCCTTTATCCGCTGTACGTTGCCCGAGCTTTTATAGTATACCACCATATCAAGCAGGTGCAGCGGCTGCAGCATGTTTTTTGGGATTTTGGCCTTAGGCTTTTTTGCACCATTGATAATGTAGGATTGTAATCCAAATTTTTCGGTAAAAACTTGTACTATAACACTGTTTTCTCCATAGTCGGTCGTCTTAAAAACAATTCCGCGGGTTTTATGCAGCATGGTTAAAAAGCAATAACAGCTTTGGCAAAAATATAATCAGGCCCACTATTAACGCAAATGCGGCGGCTATCACCACCGTCCCGGCGCTCATGTCTTTAACCCTGCCTGCAGTTTCGTTGTAACCGGGCGAAACAAAATCGGTAAGCGCCTCTATCATCGTATTAAATAATTCGGTGACCAAAACCAGGGTGATACAAGCGGCCACCCATAGCCATTCGGCAGTAGATATTTTCAGGAAATATCCCATCAACAAAGCTACGGCGGTGGCGAAAAGGTGTATCCTAAAATTAAGCTGGGTAGTAGTTGCGTAGGCTACTCCTTTAAAAGCATATCCAAAGCTGCGGATTAGTTTTTCCATGTATGATATTTCTTATACAGCAATTGCGTTAACCCTACAAATCTGCACAATTGTTAAACATTGTCACAATCTCATTTTACGAAATACCAACAGTCATCTATTTTCGTAGTTTAGCAATCCCGACTAGCCTATAAACAATCAATGATCTGGAAGAGACTTGCTGACGTTATTCTAAAAAACCGCCCGCTTATTTTAGTCATAATTACCATTGTGAGCATTTTTATGGGTTATGAGGCAAGCAAGGTGCGTATAACCTTTAATGGCGGAAAAGTGTTGCCTGTAACCGACTCGGCATATATCCGCTATATGCAATTCAAAAAAACTTTCGGGCAGGATGCTACAACATTGGTTATCGGGTTCAAATCACCGTATATTTTCAAAAAGAACGTATTTAACGACTGGAATCATATTGGCGCCCGCTTACAGCATATAAAGGGCGTTAAGGCTGTTGTGTCCATAGCCAACGTTTATAACCTCGGCAAAGACACGCTTCAGCACCGCTTCGTATTAAAACCCCTTGTCACTCATTTCCTTGTAACCGACCAGGCTGTCGACAGCATTAAACAGGCCATCTTATCGCTGCCGTTTTATAAAGGGCTAATATTAAGTAATGATAACCGCGCCACTTTAATGGCCATTACGTTCGACGGCAAAATTATAAACACCCCGGCACGCGTACCCATCATCGATACCATACTGAGCGAAGGCAGCCGCTTTGAACATAAGCATAATATCGCTGTTCATTACTCCGGGCTGCCGCTCATTCGCACAAAAGCAGCCGATTTAATTTCGCATGAATTTATTTTGTTTTTGATGCTGTCGCTGGGTATAACAGCATTAATACTGTTATTGATCTTCCGTTCGGCGTTCGCAGTTATTTTTCCCGTTATTGTTGTTATGCTTGGCGTTATGTGGAGTTTGGGCATACTTGTTTTAATGCACTATGAGATCACTATTCTTACCGGGATCATCCCGGCCCTGGTCGTAATTATCGGGGTGCCTAACAGCGTTTTTATCTTAAACAAATACTACTTTGAATTCGGGTCAGCCGGCAATAAAATACAGGCCCTGCATACGGTAATTGAAAAGGTGAGCATAACTACTTTTATCGCCAATGTAACCACCGCCATCGGATTCGGTGTGCTGTATTTTACCAATAGCCAGTTGCTTACAGAATTTGGACTGGTTGCCTCGATGAGCATTATGGTTACGTTTGCCCTGAGCCTTATCCTGGTCCCCATTTTTTTCAGCTTTCTTCCCGACCCCAAGCCGCAGCAAAGTGGTATTAAAGATCGGAAATTGATACAAAACGTTTTAAAATTTATTGACCAGATGGTTTATAACAATCGTAAAGCTATTTACTTACTTACGCTGATACTTGTTGCCATTTGCCTGTACGGCTTAACCCTGATCAATGTAAACAGCTATGTGGTTGACGATTTACCGAAAAGCAGCAATACGCTAAGCGATCTTAAATTTTTCGAAACAAATTTTAAGGGTGTTTTACCGCTTGAAGTAAGCATTGATACCAAGCGTAAAAATGGTATCATGAACCAGGCAATTATCCGGAAGGTCGAGAAATTAGAAAACATGATCTCATCCTACCCCGAATTCAGTCGCTCGTTATCTTTGACACAGGCGCTGAAATTCTCGACACAGGCTTTTTATGGCGGCGGTAAACAATACTACCGTTTGCCGCAGGGTATGGAACAGGGATTTATTTTAAGCTATGCAGGTAACTCGGGCAAAAACACCAATATGCTCCGCAATTACCTCGACAGCACACGCCGGTTTACGCGTGTGAGTTTCGAAATGCCGGATATAGGGTCGGCGCGAATGAATAAGGTACTGGCAAAGCTGCAGCCGCGCATCGACTCGATATTTGACCCGAAAAAATATCATGTGGAACTAACAGGCTCGAGTATCATATTCATTAAGGGCGCCAACTACATGGTGAAAAATTTATACCAAAGCCTTGCGCTTGCAATCGGTTTAATCGCAGTCGTAATGTGGATATTATTCCGCGGAATAAAAATGATTGCTATTTCATTGCTGCCAAATCTTATACCGCTGATAATTACCGCTGGCATAATGGGATTTTTCGGTATTCCGTTAAAGCCTTCAACCATACTGATATTCAGTATCGCTATGGGCATTTCGTCCGACCAAACCATTTACTTTATAACGCGTTACCGGCAGGAATTGCACAATACCCAGAAAAGTATATCAACCATCGTTTCCGACACCATTCGCGAAACAGGTATTAGTATGATTTATATTGCCATTGTGCTATTTTTTGGATTCGGGATATTTACATTTTCTACCTTTGGGAGCACAAGGGCGCTGGGTATTTTATTGTCTGTTACGTTACTGGTAGCTATGATAAGCAACCTAACACTGCTGCCCGCGTTTTTATTGAGTTTAGAGCACAGGAAACAGAAGAAAATAAATGCAGAAAGCTAACGGCCAAGTCAGCAACAGATATGGATTTAAAACTAACCGGCAAAGTTGCCATCGTATTAGCCGCAAGTAAAGGCTTGGGGAAAGCAATTGCCACAGCATTATCAGCTGAGGGCGCCAAAGTAGTTATCGGCTCGCGCGATGAAGGTGAGTTGAGCAAGACCGCCGAAGAAATACAAAAGCTAACCGGTAACGAGGTGCTAGCCATCCCCATAGACATATCAAACGCCGACCAGGTAACCAGCCTTATAAAAAAGGCATCCGAGCATTTCGGGTGTATTGATATTTTACTGAATAACGGGGGTGGGCCACCCTTTGCTAAATTTGAAAATTTTGATGACGGGGCGTGGCAAAAAGCCTTTGAACTCACGCTGCTCAGTTTCGCACGCACTAGCAGGCTGGTTCTGCCCCACATGCAAAAAACCGGGAGCGGCCGCATCATCAATATTATAAGCGGGTCGGTAAAATCAGTGCTTGCTAATTCGGTATTATCCACCAGCATGCGTATGGGCGTTGTAGGGATGGCCAAAATGATGGCCGATGAATTCGGACCGTACAATATAACGGTAAACAATGTGGCGCCGGGAATGATACTCACCGACCGCCTCAAACATACGCTCCCGGCGGGAGCCGATCCGGAGGAAGCGCTAAAGGAACGAGCCAAAAGCATTCCGCTTGGCCGTATCGGTAAACCGGAAGAATTAGCTGCACTTGTAACCTTTTTAGCATCTGAGCAAGCTGCTTATATTACCGGCACCACTATACAGGTGGATGGTGGCGCAAGCCGGGGCATTTTTTAATCAAAACACTTAAGCCCATTATTAGTTGTAGTTATAGCTCCACCATTTTAGCTATTCCTATGAAAAAACTTTACATTTTTACATTTATCCGGAATTTCATCGGACTACCCCTTACAACATCTACCGGTCACAACAAACTGATCTTTACTTTTTGCCTCGCGTTCTTGTTTACAACTGGCGTGTTTGCTCAAAAAGCCAACCCAACCGACACTATTAAACCCGGCAACGGGCCGGTAAAACAACAGCTTAAAGATATAAAGACTGCTAAGAAAACAATTAAAGATTCCGTTGGTGGTACCGAGCCTAAAAAGAGCCCGCTAATTGATACTACCATTCAAAATAAATACGGCGACCTGCTGAATGATGATATAAAGTATAACAAGAAATATCCTTTATGGAAACCTGTTGTTGAAGTGGTCGGAGTGAACGTTGCTTTAAATTTAATAGACCGATATCTGCTCAAATTAGATTTTGCAAAATCGGACATACATTCATGGGGCCGTAATTTGCGTGCAGGCCCTCCCTGGGGAGATGGATGGATATGGGATCATGACAGATTTGGCAATAATTTTCTTTCCCATCCGGAAACGGGCGCGTTTTACTTTAATGCTGCACGTTCACAAGGTTATAATTTCTGGCAATCCACACCTTTCGTATTTGCAGGAAGTTATTCATGGAAAATATTCGGAGAAAAGGGAAAACCTGAGCGTGAAGATTTGGTTAATACCACTTTTGGAGGCATGTTTCTTGGAGAAATATCCTACCGTTTAAGCTCAAATATCCTGGATGACCGCGCTGTAGGCGGAAACAGGGTTTTTAGAGAAATAGCCGCAGGAATAGTAGACCCTGTGCGGGGACTGAACAGGCTGCTGCAAGGAAAGTCTTTCAGACATACGACGACAGAAGTGTACCAGAAAGAACCACTTAATATAACATTATTTGGCGGCACGCACATCATTAACAAGGATGCACATCCCAATAGCCCCACCAATGCTGTGATCAGTGCAAATGAGAAGGGCTCTACTGAGGCCCTTGTCAATCTGCAGTTGGATTATGGAAACCCTTTTGAAGAAATATACCGTAAACCTTACGATTTTTTCAGGCTGCGAACCGAATTTAGTTTTGGCTCTGGAAGAAAGCTTGTGGACAATGTTACGGGTTACGGAATATTGATTGGCGACAACACCCATGTCGGTAAAGTGGCCATACTGTATGGCGCTTTCCAATATTTTGATTACTTCGATAACAAAACTTTTGAGTTAGGCGCGTCCAGTTTTGGTGGCGGAATATTTACCAAATACGCATTTAGTAAAAGCGTTAATCTTTATACCAGCGCCCATGTTGCCTTAATACCATTAGCGGGTAACAGTACGCGGTTTGGCCCTGATACTTCGCAGGTTCGTGATTATACCTATAACGATGGAATAGGCGCTAAATTTGAAAGTACACTCAGTTTAGGAAAGTATGCCACCGTGGCACTCCAGTATTACTATTTCTTTCTGCACACTTATAATGGGCCGGCTGGCAATAACTATATCAATCTTTTAAAACCACGTGTAACAGTACAACTTGCTAAGAATATAAACCTGGGCTTCGAACACTTCATATATTTTGACGACCGCTACCTGCAAGGTTTAGCTCCGATATACTCAGTCAGAACTGAAGAAAAAATATTCCTTTCATGGTTCCTGGAGGATCCGCAGCGTAAAGGAAGATATAACTAAGACAAATAAGCGAGAAACTGCAAGAGCCGGAAAGCAAGAGATATTTTTATCATCTTACTTCCCGGCTCTTTTTTGAATTTCAATCGCCTTACAGCAATTTTGGGTTCAACTCCGAGTCGATCACCTCGCCTACCGGTTTGCCCAACAGCCATTTTTCATTATCGTTCTTTTGCCACTCGTTTTTAAAAGGCGACACGCGCGCGCCGTCGGCCATATATATTATGGTCATCACTTCGCGGCGGGTGTTCGAGTTATTGCCATTGGCATGGTGCATGGTGAAACCGCGGTGCCAGGTTGCGTCGCCGGCCTTCATGGTGTTCGCGCGACTTATCGGGAACTTATGTTTCTTAACATAATCATCAAATGCACTTTCCGACTCGTCTGATATTTCAAAATCAAATACCGAACCTTCTTTATACGATCCCGAAGCAAACGTCAGCATGCCCATATCTACGTCGATATCCACAAGGGGCATCCACATGGTTATTGTATTGTTGGTGTCGATCGGCCAGTAGTACTGGTCCTGGTGCCATGGGGTTGGTCCGCCACCGGGTTCTTTAAATAATGCCTGGTCATGATATAAGCGAACATTTTCGACGCCCATCAGGTCGGCAGCAATTTTTGCAAGGCGTTTGGCCAGCACAAATTTGCGTGCCTCTTCATCAGATTTCCATAAATTCATGATTTGCAAAAAGGCCTTACCATAGGTATCCCTGTCCTGTAATGCGCGTTTTTCGGTATTATACCGATCAGCAGCATCCACAATCACCGGGCGATAGGCGGCAATCTCGTCGTGCGAAAGCACGTCCTTAACTAACGTATGCCCCAACTCCTGAAATTCCTGTATGTTTTCGGCGGGTAATTTTTTAAAATCATCCAGCGCGGGTAATTCTGTTATTTGTTTGTCCATGGCCATTTAACTTTTGATCATACAAAGTAAATTACACTTTAAGTTAAAAAAAATGAGGAAAATGGTATTATTATGGATTATTTTATCCTTAAATTTACTCAACTAAAACCAAATTATTAAAATAGCCCATGATTAAAGCCTCGTTCGAAATGCTGCAGCCGGCAAATGGCCAGTCCTTCCTGGTGCGAAAATTCGATAAACTGGCGTTCAACGCGCCCTATCATTTTCACCCGGAGTATGAGCTCACCTGCATTTTGCAGGGCAGCGGCAAGCGCTTTGTGGGCAGCCATATGGAAGATTTCGAAGCCGGCGACCTCGTTCTGCTGGGCCCCAACCTGCCCCACTGCTGGAAACTGGAAACTGAAGGCGAAAATCATGACGAAGCCAGTGCGATCGTCATCCAGTTTAACGCCGGCTTTTTGGGTGATGATTTTTTTAACAGGAACGAGTTGCAGCAGATTAAAAAGCTGTTCGAAAAAAGCGGCTGCGGTGTAAGCTTTCATTCGGGTACGCAAGCGGCAGTAAATCAAAGCCTGCTGGCTTTGAGCAAAGAGAAAAATAGTTTTCATATGCTCATCGGCTTACTCGAAGTGTTGCAGCGGCTATCCTCAACCGGCGAGTATACCCTGCTCGACCAAAATCGCGTTATAGCCGAGCCGTCCCTTGCCGAACAGGAGCGCATAAACCCGGTATTTGCTTACCTGGTCGAAAATTTCAGGCAGCATGTATCGCTTGATGAAGCTGCCGGTATCGCTAACATGACCACCAACGCGTTTTGCAAGTATTTTAAAAAGATCACACGCAAAACCTTTATGGAAACCATCATCGAGTACCGCCTTAATTACGCCATACAGCAGCTGGTACAAACCGACAAACCCATATCTGATATCTCGTTCGACAGTGGCTTCGGCGACGTGTCGCACTTCTACAAAATGTTTAAGGTAAAAATGGAAATGAGCCCGCTCAACTACCGCAAAAAATTCATGCGCACACTTGGTGAAGAGGAAAAACAGGTGGTGGCGTAATATAGCTGGGATTTTGTTGTACTGAAAAGCATAGCCGCATATTTACCAGATGTTTAGTCGCAGACTACTAGCATAATCATCCGTGGACAGTTCTCATAATTCTTAGTTGAGCAAATTCCCCCTACTCGCTACTGCTATGCCTTCTCCGTTTCTTCTTATGCTTCTTCTCCGAAACATGCTTCCGCTTTTTCTTTTCCCCGGTATGCTTGCTGCTCTTTTTGGATGGGGAATGCTTTTCAACGGTCGTCGTTTTTTTCGCGGGTGTCACAACCGGTTTATCCTTATTAACGCTGGTTGAATCTTTACTCAACTGCTTTACGGTAAAGCTGTTGTTCCGCAGGCCGTATTGCAGTTGCCGTTTTGCACCGGTTGGTTTCGCGGTGGAGTTGTTGCTGTCATAAATCGGGAACTCACGAATCAGGATGCCGTCTTTGATATAAAAATTATCATCGCCGCGGTAGCCTTTCCGCTGCGATTTGGTAAGTTTTGGAAAGTCGAGTTTTTGCGCTTTTTCGCTGCCAAATTCAAAGGCGTAAATGTGAGTGTAGTTAATGGTATCTTTCCCCTTAGCCTGGATGATGATCTCCGGGTTGCCGTCCAGGTCCATATCTGAATTGTAAACATCGACGATGGTGCCGTCAAGGTCGCCGGTTGTAGTAGTGTAGCTGGCTGCAGCTGAATCGGAATGCAGGATGGCGAACGCGCCTTTTGTTGAAGAACCCCTGCCCCAGCTTAAAACGTCGTAATCCTGACCCGGCGAAACTTCGATCAATTTATGATAGCGAAAAGGATCCATCAACGGCGGCTTTGCCGTTTTTTGTGCCTGAGCCGATGTAGATTTTTTACCGCTGTTACTACAGGCGGCCAGCAAGCCAAAACCCATCAGCAAAAATAAATAAAACAAATACTTTCTGTTCATCGCGTTAGTTATAGAGCATATCCGGCGAAAGTTCGCCTTTTGGCTTGCCAGGAATGGTCATGAAAACCTTCAGCGTCCCCGCATTGCCGTTGTCAAAATATTTTATCATTATCTTATGGTATCCTTTCTGCAAAGGCACCGTACCACCCTGGTCAAATACGCCGTGCTTACCGTCGTTATTAACAACCGGCTGATCATCGATCAATAATGTTGAACCATTTGCGGATGATGTCGAGAAGCCATAATTCCCGTCCGTATCAATACGGATAAACCCGTTGTATATTATACCGAACCCGTGCATATTTTTCCTGAACGGCGTTGTATTAAAGCTGGTTACCACGCCGGTATCCAGTACTGCTGCCTCGGTCAACTGGCCAACGCCGACAAAGCTACCTGAATATAATTGGTATTTTAAGCCCGAAACACGACCGGTATAGCTTACCGGTGCAAGGGGCGATTTATTATACATTACAGCATGAGTTACCTGGCTTCTTTTACCCGATGGAGTGATGACGATGGTCTGCAACTCGCGGTATTGATCGGGCGGAATGTTATACGTCATCGGGGTGCTGTACTCCAAATCCGTTTCGCGCGGCGAATACCCATCAATTGTATAGTAAATTTTTGCTCCGGTAACCGGGGGTTTCAACTTAACATTCAGCTGTGAACCGAAAATGATGGTATCCTGCGTGCCGATCGCGGTTGGTACCCGGTAATCAAAATTATGCCTATCAAACCAGGCCAGGTGATTGGGAACGCGTGAGGAAGCAAATTCAGTGTAGTTTTTATTTGCCAACGGCGTCCATGCCACTTCCGAGAGGGCAAGCAACCTGGGTAATATCATATATTCTACCTTACTATCAGTGGGGATGTATTCCGTCCAAACATTGCCCTGCACACCCAATACGAACTTTTGTTGGTCTGCAGTTAAAACTGCCGGGATCGGGTTATAGCTGTAAATTTTGCTTAACGGATCGTAGCCGCCGATACTTAGCGGCTCCTGGTTGAGTTTACCCTGCAATTGGTCGAGGTACAAGCCGCCACTGCCCGGTGTCATCACAACGTTGTGGTTTTGCTGCGCTGCAGCTATTCCGCCGGCCTCGCCCCGCCAGCTCATCACTGTGGCATTTGGCGACAAGCCGCCTTCCAGTATTTCGTCCCAGCCTATAATACTCCTGCCTTTCGAATTGACAAATTTTTCCATGCGCTGTATAAAATAGCTTTGGAGTTGATCCTCGGTTTTCAGCTTCAATTGCTTCATCAGCTTTTGGCAAAATGCCGATTTCTTCCATTCATCTTTTGGCGCTTCGTCGCCGCCTACGTGGATAAATTTACCGGGGAACAGCGCCATTACCTCTGTCAAAACGTCCTCCAAAAAACTAAATGTTTTCTCGGACGGGCAATAAATGTCGTGAAAAACGCCCCATGTTTCTGATACCTTATAGGGATAGCTTGGGTCACAGCCTAACTCCGGATATGCGGCTAGCGCAGCTTCTGAATGTCCGGGCATTTCAATTTCGGGTACGATGGTGATATAACGGTCGGCGGCATATTTAACCACATCCCGAATCTGCTCCTGCGTGTAATACCCGCCATAAGGCGTGTTATCGAACTGCTGTGGCGCACGGTCGTGGTAGTTACCAATAAGGGTTTGCGCCCGCTGGCTGCCTACCTGGGTAAGCCTGGGGTATTTCTTTATCTCGATGCGCCAGCCCTGGTCGTCGGTTAAATGCCAGTGAAAAGTATTTAGTTTATACATCGCCATCAGGTCGATATACTTTTTAACAAACTCCACCGAAAAAAAGTGGCGGCATACATCCAGCATTAGCCCCCTGTAGCCAAAACGAGGATAATCTTCTATCTGCACGCAGGGAAGCTTAACAGTAGCATCGCGTTCAAGCGGCATTAATTGTATAAATGTTTGTATGCCATAAAAAAGGCCGGCGCCTTTGCCAGCTATTATAACTTGTTGTGGTGTAATTGTAAGGCGGTAACCATCGGCAGGCAGGTTATCTGTGCCCGTGCTGGTAAGGATTACGGCATTCGCAGGATTGCTCCCGTTGTTAGGCCTCAGCTGAATGTGGAGCATCGCTTTATTTTGCAGGTAACCGGTTAAAAACAAAACGGCCCTGTTGGTCACGCTGTCAGCTAGTATAACGGTTTGCTGGTTCAGGGCAAACTCGCCGGAAGTTCTTTTTACAGATACGGGCGCGGGAATTATACCCAGGTTTGGATCAATGTCCTGTGCATTAGCTGCAACCGCAATTATGCATATACAAAGCAGTAAAAATATTTTTTTGAACATATAATAAATTGTCGCTTTAATTGATGAAGCGGTGAAGTTAACAGAAATTAAAAAAAGCAGGGGCCACGTTGTGAAAAAATCACAACGCGAATAAGGAGTATATTGATTGCATAAAAAAACCATCCTTTGGCAAAGGATGGTCTGAAATTTATTTTTTCGCCTCTTTAGCCGCGACTTTTTCTTCTTTAACCGGCGTCTTCACTTCTTTTGCCGGGGCCTTTTCCTCCTTAACCGGTGCCATAGCAACGGGCTTATCTTTTTTTTGATCATGCGGGCGTTTTTTACCGTATGATCCTATGGCAATTTTGCCTTTCCTGGTTTTTTTATCACCTTTTCCCATTATTATAATTAGTTAAGTTGTACGCAACTGATTTTTGTCTAATTTATGGTTTTTATTACATCAACCCTAATTATAATTGCTCCCCACGCTAAAACTACCTAAAACTTTTACGTTAGGCAATTACTGCATGGTGCTTAGCGGCCAGGTAGCGCTCGGCATCAATAGCGGCCATGCAGCCCGTGCCAGCAGCCGTTACCGCCTGGCGATAAATATGGTCTTGCGCATCGCCGCAGCAAAACACACCTTCTACGTTTGTGGTAGTTGAGCCCGGCGTGGTTTTGATGTAACCGGTTTCGTCCATGTCAATCCAGTCTTTAAAAATCTGGGTATTGGGCTGGTGGCCGATCGCCACAAAAAAGCCGGTTATGTCTAAAGATCTCTCTTCGCTTGTTTTGTTATTAACCACCGTTACTCCGCTTACACTTTGCCCATCGCCGGTTATCTCTTTAGTTTCGGTGTTATATAGTATTTCAATGTTAGGTGTAGTCAGCACCCGGTGCACCATCGCCTTTGATGCCCTGAACTCGTCCCTGCGAACGATCATATACACCTTGCGGCATAGTTTGGCCAGGTAGGTGGCCTCTTCAGCAGCTGTATCCCCTGCTCCTACTATCGCCACATCCTGTCCCTTAAAAAAGAAACCATCGCACACCGCGCAAGCCGAAACACCAAAACCGCTGTATTTCTGTTCTGATTCCAAACCCAGCCATTTAGCCGAAGCGCCGGTTGAAATGATCACCGTATCAGCAGTAATCGTTTTAACATCGTCAACAACCACTTTGTGCGGCAGGCTCGAAAAATCAACTGAACTCACATAGCCGAAACGGATGTCCGTACCCAGGCGCTCAGCCTGTTTGCGGAAATTCTCCATCATTTCCGGCCCTTGTATGCCATGTGGGTAACCAGGATAGTTCTCCACGTCGGTGGTTTGGGTAAGCTGACCGCCGGCAAGCATCCCGGTGTACATTACCGGGTTCAAATCGGCACGAGCGGCATATATGGCAGCAGTATATCCGGCCGGACCGGAGCCTATGATCAGGCATTTTACGTGTTCAGTAATTTCAGACATTCGTGTTTTTGATTGTGACGCAAATTTAAGATTTAGAACCCATCGAGCCAATAGGCAAACGTCACCGGATTGACATTAGAAATGTTATGCTTTTAGCATTTGCAATAACTGATACATGGCCTCATAATAAGTTGGCAATTCAGAAAATAATGCTTCGGCCAGTTTTTGATTATAGGTATGAACAGATGCATTTCGTCGTAATATTATAGTGGACCAAATGGTTTCGTCGTCTATCAGCCCTTCGCTAAATGCCGCACTGAAAACTGACCTGGGACTATTCAAATCCAAAAGCCCCCGCTTTTCCAATGATCGTTTTAATGTTTTCCAGGCCAGGTCGAAGCAATATTCAAACCGCTGGATGGCCCCGTCTCTTTCCAGTTCCGAGGGGTTTTCAAGAAACGCTTCTTTAAAAGTTTCTAAAGCCTGTTCAAACGCAGTTAATTTCGAATCGTGATAATCGGTCATAAACTTTCAACATTTTTCAAAGCTACCGATTTAAATTTTTCATCTACCTCATTAAAATTCACGAGATCTATTTTATAAAGCATGGGCAGGCCCTCAATATCCGCTTGTATCCTGGCCATCTGCTGCACGGATATTTCATTGTCCGCTATAATACCCACATCAATATCCGACCGACTTAAAACGGGTTTGTTTGCCTGCGACCCAAAAATAAAAGCACGAAATGAAACACCTTTAAGATTTGCATCGAGGATGTCCTTTAACCATTTGATGATTTGCTTTCTGCGGTCCATTTACACAAATATATCAAATATCCTATTTCCCGGTATTCGCCTTCCACACCCTTATAAAATTCCCGCCTAAAATTTTATCGATATCCTTTTCACTATAACCGATCTTTAGCAGCTCGGCGGTCACCTTAGGATAGTCTGCAATGCTATCGAGTCCCAGCGGGTACGATTCAGCGCCATCGAAATCAGAGCCTATGCCGACATGGTCAACCCCGATAAGTTTAACCATGTAATCGATGTGTTTGATAAGCAAGCTCAGCGGTGGGCGTATCTGGTCGGATTCGGCTTTATGGATGGCGTTAAGCCGGATGTTGGCCAGATCAAAATCATGATAAACCTTTATTAACGAATCCATTTCGGCTTTATGTTCACGGATAAAGCGCTCCACTTTCGGCGTATAGGTGCTGTCGATAAAACCGCTGTAAAAATTAACGAACACAACGCCGCCATTTTTCGCGAGCGCTTTAAGCTGCGCATCTTTCAGGTTACGTCTAAAGTGATTTAAAGCATAAGCGCAGCTGTGCGAGGCAATAACCGGTTTATTTGTTGTAGCCAGTACATCATAAAATGTTTGCTCGCCGGGGTGCGAAAGGTCGATCATAACGCCCAAATCGTTTAAATGATGTATGATCTGTTTGCCGTAATCGGTCAGTCCGATATGTTTCAGGCTATCGCGGTGTGTTGTTTCATCTGTTGCCGAGCTCGCCCATGATGTGCTGTTGTTCCAGGTTAAAGTTAAATAGCACATGCCGCGTTTGGCCAAACTGTCGATATAATCCATCCTGTCCTCCACCATATGGCCGCCCTCCACCCCGATCATGGCCGCCAGTTTTTTATGCTTTACCGCATTTTCCAGCTGAGCTGTATTGCGAACAAGCTCAATTTTGTTTGGATACCGGCGGATCAGCGCATAAAGCGAGTCGATCTCCCGGTTCGCGAATTTAAACGCGGTTCCCTTGCCATACTGCGGCCCGCACCATATCGAAAACACCTGAGCATCCAGCCCGCCTTCTTTTGCCCGTACCAGATCAAAATTGCCCGTACTTTGCAGCTTGCCGGCATCCAGCTTAGTGATTAGCTCGTTTGAGATAATATCATTATGCGTATCCACCAAAATAGCCCGCTGGTGAATTTGCATGGACGTTTGGGCATAGGTTTGCGTAAGGAAACGTAACGAAAGAAACAGCAGTAGTAATACTTTTTTCATGTTAAATAAATATATAAGACAATTTCGTTATTACCCGACACCGTTTACGCTAAAGTCAAAAAGTTGAGGGTTAGTCAAATTAACTTTAATATTCCAAAATGCGGGACCACCATCAAGAACTTCAATCAAATCATTCAACCATCTCCTACCTTGAGCAGCGTTAGATTCGTTATCTAAGGCGTTTATATAAATTATTTTTTCGCCTTTTTCGGTAATGTAGCCCCAATATTGCCTTACATAATTTTTGAGGTTTTTGTGTATGGCAACGTTTTGCGAGGACCTACCTCCTACTGTATCTAAATTTCGGTCAAGCAATTTTTCAATAAGCGCTATATCATTGATTGACGGCGTAAACCGTGTACTGTTAGGTTCAACAAATGGACCTACATTATATTCCTTTGTAAAAATCACACCGTCAAAATTATCGCCAATAATATGGATAGAATGGTCTGTTACTTTTTCAGTCCTGATTATTTTTTGAGCGTATAACCCGGATGCAAAAAAGAGTAAGAAAGGCAACAGCAGTTTTTTCATGATTTGAAGGTAAGAAAATTGTAGAGACGCAATACTTTGCGTCTCGGATGACATCTGATTATAAATCATCTCCGGAGACGCAAAGTATTGCGTCTCTACGTAATCATGTCTGTATAATCCCCACATTAAACGCCTTTTCAATCGGTGCATGATTAGCCGCCTCAATGCCCATCGAAATTACTTTACGCGTCTCCAGCGGGTCGATAATACCATCTACCCACAACCGTGCGGAGGCATAGTAAGGCGTGGTTTGCGCGTTGTAACGGTCGGTGGTTTGCTTCAGCAGTTCGGCTTCCTTTTTATCATCTACCTCTTCGCCTTTGGCTTTTAAGCCGGCGGCCTGTATCTGTACGAGTGTTTTAGCTGCCGAGCCCCCACCCATCACTGCGATTTTGGCTGTCGGCCAGGCGTAGATCAGCCGTGGGTCGTATGCCTTGCCGCACATGGCATAGTTGCCCGCGCCGTACGAGTTGCCGATCACGATGGTAAATTTGGGCACCACCGAATTGGCTACGGCATTCACCATCTTGGCACCGTCTTTTATGATACCTCCATGTTCGGCCCGGCTTCCCACCATAAACCCGGTAACATCCTGCAAAAACACCAGCGGTATTTTCTTTTGGTTGCAGTTCATGATAAACCGTGTGGCTTTATCGGCTGAGTCGGAATAGATGACTCCGCCAAACTGCATTTCGCCCTTTTTAGATTTGATCACCTTACGCTCATTGGCAACGATGCCAACCGCCCAGCCGTCGATCCGGCCCAGTCCGCAAATAATGGATTGCCCATACCCGGCCTTATATTCTTCAAATTCCGAGTTATCCAGTAAGCGCAGCAATATCTCCATCATATCGTAGGCCTTCTCGCGGTTGTCCGGCAATATGCCGTAAATATCCTTTTCGTTTAGTTTGGGCGGCGATGATTTGACGCGGTCGAACCCGGCTTTCGGGAAATCGCCGGTCATACCCATAATGTTGCGGATAGAATCCAGGCAGGCTTTATCGTTCGGATGCTTATAGTCAGTCACGCCGGATATTTCGCATTGCGTGGTGGCGCCGCCTAAGGTTTCATTATCTACATCCTCGCCTATGGCCGACTTAACAAGATACGATCCCGCAAGGAAAACCGAACCGGTTCCCTCAACGATCATCGCCTCGTCGCTCATAATTGGCAGGTAAGCACCGCCCGCCACGCACGACCCCATAATGGCAGCGATCTGGATAATGCCCATGCTGCTCATGATGGCATTGTTGCGGAAAATGCGTCCGAAATGCTCCTTATCGGGAAAGATCTCATCCTGCAAAGGCAGATAAACACCAGCCGAATCAACAAGATAAATGATAGGCAGGCGGTTCTCCATGGCTATTTCCTGCGCCCGCAGGTTCTTTTTTGCCGTGATCGGAAACCAGGCGCCCGCCTTTACAGTGGCGTCGTTGGCTACCACTACGCATTGCCTGCCCGATACATATCCTATCCCGCAAACAACCCCGCCCGACGGACATCCACCGTGCTCGGCATACATGCCATCGCCAACAAAAGCGCCAACTTCAAGCCAGGGTTTATCATCGTCAATTAAATAAGCCACACGCTCGCGGGCCAGCATCTTGCCCTTTTCTTTCTGTTTGGCAGCGGCCTTTTCGCCCCCGCCCTGATGTATTTTTTTCAGTCGTGTGTCCAGCTCATAAACAAGCTGTTTGTTTATATCTTCATATTTATTGAATGCGATGTCCATTTGGTGGCAGAGATTGGAGATTAGAGGTCAGAAATTGGTTTTGTTTGAAGCCAAATATAGTAATACAAATCAACTCCGGCTATGGACCATGAACAACCTAATCTCTAATCTCCGGCTCCTTTAACCCGGCCTTCGTTTGACCGGCGAAATCGACTTCACAATGGTTTCGCCTTTAATCGGTTTTTTAACCGGTTTCATCCGCGACAAGGAATTTTCGTAGGCCGATTCGAGCAATTGTTTGATATAGTCTTTGGGAAAATCTTCCGGCTCCCTCACTCTTAGATAGCGGTACTGCGTTCCATTCCCGATCAATACTTTCTGAGGATCGGGAAAATCCACACCCCGGTTAAAGCCGAAATTGATATGGTCGCTGCAAACGGCAATGCTGCAAAACACATCGCCGGCCTTATCTGTCGGCGACCAGCCAAAGGCCACTGCATTGTAGTTATCGTAAATGAGCTCATTGGCTTCGGGATAGAGGTCCCATACAAATTCGCGCAGCCATAAAGCCGCGGCTTTCACCTTGTCGGGATACGGCAGCATGAATTTGACCAGGTCATCAACAGTATCCTTCGCCATTTTAAAGCCATAAAGTTTAAAAAAAGAGCCGGGTTATATGTTATTATCAAATTTAGCGTTTATATCCCTGAAAACACTTTTGAAAATTCCAATAAAATAAAACTATGATGCTATTAACGATAACCCAATTGTGGAAGAAATTAACTGTAGCCGGATTTAACAAATTGGGTTCATTTTTACCGACGCCTAAAGTTTTGCCGGCGCTGCAGCCAGTTCAAAACAGGCCGCATCCCATTGCACAGGCTTTAAGAGCGTGGAGCATCAACCGCTAATCAGCCACCCCGCTTTCTGTAATTTATATTTTGCTACCAATCATTACTTTTGATCAATGAGATCAACTGTAACTGATGCACTGCAAAAGCTCGACGATAGCGCTAATGCTTTATTTTTAAAAGTAATGGAGCACGGCACTATGTCGGTTGAGATTTACCGTCCGGTAAAATCCGACCTTCAAACGCCGCATGCGCAGGATGAATTATATGTAGTGATAAGCGGGACGGGAGAATTTATAAACAACGGCATACGCACCGATTTCCGACCCGGCGACGTACTATTTGCCCCCGCCGGCATCGAACACCGTTTTGAAAATTTTACAGAAGATTTTGCAACCTGGGTTATTTTCTACGGACCTGTTGGAGGGGAAGTCCGGAGTCTTGAGCCCTGAGTCAAAAAAAGACTCAAGACTCAAGACTATCGACTCAAAATTCAAACCTTATCTTTATACCAGATATCATCCGGCTTTAAATTACTGTTTTCCATCAGGTCTATCAGCTCGATGACATCGGCGGAGGTGATTACCAGCTGGCGGTTGCCGGGTTTTAAAAACCGCTGCTCAACCATCAGGTCCATCTGCATCAGCAAATGATCGTAAAAGCCATTAATATTCAGCAAACCAACCGGTTTTTGATGAATGCCCAGCATTAACCAAGTCAATACCTCAAAAAACTCCTCTAGCGTGCCCAAGCCTCCGGGAAGGGTGACAATGCCGTCGCATAGGTCGTTCATCAGCTGCTTGCGCTCGTGCATGTTTTTTACGACGTGTAGTTCAGTTAAGCCGGTATGGCCAACTTCCTTATCCATCAAAAACTGGGGGATAACACCCGTTACCTTTCCGCCGCGGCTCAATACTTCGTCGGCCATCAATCCCATCACCCCAACGCGACCGCCCCCGTATACGAGGTCCATATTGCGGCTTACCATGATTTCGGCAAGCTGTTCAACCGTTTGTTTTAATATCGGGTCGCCGTTAAAATTAGCCCCGCAGAATACGCAGATGGATTTCAAATTAATTATTGATTTAGTGTCCCGATAGCTATCGGGATATTGAATTATTGAATTGATGATTTAGAGAACTGGCGAAACTTCCACCTGATCTCTTACCTCTAATCACTAATCTCCCTACCTCGTATAATTAGGCGCTTCCTTAGTTATTGTAATATCATGCGGGTGGCTTTCTCTCATCCCGGCTGCCGTAATGCGAACAAATTTGGCCTTTTGCAGGTCCTCGATTTTAGCTGCGCCGCAATAGTGCATGCCGGCACGTAAGCCGCCAATATATTGGTAGATCACCTCGCCCATAGTGCCTTTATAGGGCACACGGCCAACAATACCTTCCGGGACCAGCTTGGTCACAACATCAGTTTCATCCTGGAAATAACGGTCTTTTGAGCCTTTCGCCATAGCCTCAACCGAGCCCATACCGCGGTATGATTTAAACTTACGACCTTCGTAAATGATCGTCTCGCCCGGCGACTCTTCAACCCCGGCAAATAACGAACCCGCCATAATCGAGCAGGCCCCAGCGGCTATCGCTTTAACAATATCGCCGGTTTGTTTGATACCGCCATCGGCAATAACCGGTACGCCGCGACCTTCTAACGCTTTTACGCACTCGTAAACGGCGTATAATTGCGGAACACCAACACCAGTAATGATACGGGTAGTACAAATCGAACCCGGGCCGATACCCACCTTTACGGCATCTGCACCAGCATCAGCCAATGCAATCGCGCCATCAGCGGTAGCTACGTTGCCGGCGATAACCTGCAGATCCGGGTATAGTTTTTTGATTTGTTTAACCATTTCAATAACCCCTTTTGAGTGGCCGTGAGCGGTATCAACGGTTACCACGTCCACACCGGCATTCACCAAAGCAATAACACGGTCGATATTATCAGCGGCTACACCAACGGCAGCGCCTACCCTTAACCGGCCAAACTCATCCTTACAGGCACTCGGGAAGTTTTTTACTTTCTGGATATCCTTAAAAGTGATCAAGCCAACGAGTAAACCGTCGGCATTTACTACCGGTAGCTTCTCTATTTTATGGCTTTGCAATATGGCCTCTGCTTGTACTAAGGTTGTACCCTCCGGAGCGGTGATCAAATTCGTTTTAGTCATTACGCCGCTTACCGGCAAAGTCATATCTTTTTGGAAGCGCAAATCACGGTTGGTAATGATGCCTTTCAATTTGTGATCAGCGTCAACCACAGGGATGCCGCCAATGCCGTACTCCTTCATTATGCCAAATGCATCGGCCAATAAAGCACCTTCTAATAACGTTACAGGATCTTTAATCATGCCGCTTTCGGAGCGCTTTACTTTGCGCACTTCTTCGGCCTGGGCCTGCACGGTCATGTTTTTATGCAGCATGCCAATACCGCCTGCCTGCGCAATGGCAATAGCCAATGACGACTCGGTAACGGTGTCCATCGCAGCCGAAACAATCGGAACGTTTAACCGTATTTTTTTTGTTAAAAAGGTACTGGTATCCACATCACGTGGCAGAACTTCGGAATAAGCGGGGAGTAATAAAACGTCGTCGTAAGTTAATCCTTCGGCAACAAATTTAGATGGGTCTGGATGCATGGCAAATAATTATTTGGAGTTATTATTTGCCGGGCAAAGCTACTTAATTATTTCGGATTTCGAAAGTTCGAATTCGGATTTAGGGATTGATTTTAAAATATGTCAATTTAATGATTTGAAAAAGGCAGCGCCTCATTAATCAAGCACATAATTCAACACTCCGGATTCGAACTTCCGAAATCCGCAATCCTCTAATATTTTCCTACAATAACTTTATAAAACTGGCTGATATCCAGATATTGTTCCGCGAGGTTTTTCAATTCCTCAGCCGAGACTGTTTTCACTACTTCAATATAACGGTCGTAGTAATCATAATCCAACCCGGCGAAATACAGGTTTTTAAACTTATCCGCATGCGAAAAAATATTCTCGAGGCTGCCTAATAACGAACCAAGCATAAAATTCCGCACCAGCGATAACTCTTCTTCCGGGATAAGCTCTGTCCTTAATTTGTTTACTTCCTTTTCAATTTCGGTTATGGCCGGCTTGCACACATCAGCGCCTACTTCGGTAGCGATAAAAATTGAACCGGTTTGTTTCAGCGAGGTCATGCCCGAACCGATACCGTAGGTATACCCCTTATCCTCGCGGATATTGGCCATCAGCCGTGAACCAAAGTAGCCGCCTAAAACTGTATTCAACACCTGCAATGCCGGAAAATCCGGGTGGGTGCGGTTAATAATGCGGCGCCCCATGCGGATAGCCGACTGCAGCGCATCAGGCTTTTCGGTAAAATAAAAATGCTCAGCTGACGATTGCAGTTCAGGTTGTGAAATATCTGCCTTTTTTTCCGCGTTTGTCCACGCTTTATCAAATGTATTAGTTACGAGGTCTTGCGTATGCTTTTCGATCTTGCCGGCCATGATCACCGTACAATTTGACGGTTGGAACATTTCTTTAAAATGCGCCAGTAAATCTTCCCGGTGCAGTGTGTTGTAATCATCACATTCGGCGCACAATCCATATAAGGTATCGCCATATAAAGCTTTGTTGTAAAGCCTTCGGGCCATGTAGTCGTTTTTCTGCATGTTTACCTGCAGCTTTTGCTGCTGGTTGCGCACAAACGTTTCGAGCTCTTTTTCGGGAAATATCGAGTCGGTCAGAATATCAAACACCACCGGCAAAGTATGATGCAAATGCTTATTCAGGCTATACAATATCACCTGCGAATGGTCATGCCCGTAATCAACCTGCAAAAACGCGCCATAGAAATCTATTTTATCGGCTATCTCGGTCGACGTAAGGTTGGTAGTCCCTTCGGTGAGCATATTCACCGTCGCGGCATTTAGCAGTGGCTTTGCCGGGTTAAAACGCAGGTTGGCAAATACCCATTCAATACGCACCAGTTCCTGGTCGCCGGAGTTAAAGCAAAAAACATTACAGCCGTTACCCAGCTTTTGATGAACCGGCCTTACCAGGTTTACATGGTCGACGGTCTTAAATTCGGGGGCTGTTTTTCTATGTAGGATCATTTTCGTCTGGTCAGTGGTCATTGGGTCGCTCTTCAATTGAGCCTCTTTAAGCAACCTTCTCAGCTAAATAAATAAGCGTCGATGAATTATCTCTCCTGAATATTTTATTAGCCTGTTGCTTTATTTGTTCGGCGGTTACGGCTATATATTTATCGGTTTCCTGGTTCATCAGGTCGGCATCGCCCAGCAGTTCAAACGAGGCCAGGTTCATCGCCTTATCCAGCAGCGACATTTCCGAAAATATCATCGTCGACTCGGTTTTGTTTTTTACCTTGGTAAGCTCATGGTCTGGAATATCTTCAGTTTTTAAACGCTCCAGTTCCTCCCATATCGCAGCTTCCGCCGTTTCGACACTTATATTTTCGAGCGGTTTGCCTTCAAATACAAACATGCCCGTATCCAGGCTACCGCTCATGTAGGCATGTATCTCGCTGAACAAATGCTTATCCCGCACCAGTTTCCGGTATAACCGGGACGAATTGCCGCGCGACAAAATATCCGACATCAGCTCACAAACGTAATATTGCTCGTCCAGGCGGCCGCCCATCTGGAAAGCGATATATACATCGTTAAGCGGCACCTTGGCGGTTACCGTTTCGCGGCGCTCGTCGTGCTGTTCCGGCTCCTGCGGCAAATTGCGGTGATACTTTTCACCGGCCGGTATCGGGCCAAACCATTTTTCGGCCATCTGCTTAACCTCTTCGGTTTTTACATCCCCGCCTACCACCATAATAGCATTTTGGGGATTATAATGTTTTTTGAAGAAAGCTTTTACATCTTCAATTTTAGCATCTTCTATATGCTTTATTTCTTTGCCGATCGTCGCCCATTGATAGGGGTGTTTTTTATAGACCATCGGCCGCAGGTGCAGCCACACATCGCCATAAGGCTGGTTTAAATAACGCTGCTTAAACTCTTCGATCACCACATTACGCTGAACTTCCAGGCTTTTTTTGCTGAACGCCAGGCTCAGCATGCGGTCGCTTTCGAGCCAGAAGGCGGTTTCAATATTTGCCGACGGCAATGTGATATAATAGTTGGTGATATCGTTGCTGGTAAAGGCGTTATTCTCGCCACCTACGCGTTGCAGGGGCTGGTCATAATCGGGTATGTTTACCGAACCGCCGAACATCAGGTGCTCAAACAGGTGCGCGAAGCCGGTTTGCCCGGGATCTTCGTCGCGGGCGCCCACATCGTACAATATATTCAGCACCGCCATCGGTGTGGTACTGTCTTCGTGTACAATCACCCGCAGGCCATTGTCTAAAGTAAAACGGTTGAATTTAACCATGTATAAAAAATAGATTAACGGATGGCAAAGGTAGAAGTTTTGTTTATGTTGTTGTAATGGTTGTAAAGTTGAAAGGGTTATATGTTAAAGCGCTATAAGACAATGTAATCAAAGCTCCTTTTACCATTGAAGGCAAAAAACTACCTTTAACCTTTCTCCCTTCCTTTCAAATGATCACGCAGACTGAATTATTAAAGCAAATATCCAATACCATCGGCAAAACCAAAGTGCTCGAGCTGACTCGGATATTGAAAGAACAAAAGTTTGCTTTGCGCGACCTGATCGACCTGACTTTTTATCCGGATAAAAACATCGCCTTCCGCGCCGCGTGGATACTGGAAAATATTTTCCTGCAAAACCCGGCCCTTTATGAACCAGATGTCGGATATCTTGTATCCCGCATCAAACAGGTTGAATATGATAGCTGCAAAAGGCATTACGCCAAGATCATGATGCACATTACCGGCAAGAAGGCCCCGTCCATCATCCGGCAAAAACTAAATGAGCTCGACCTTGAGCCGGTTGTTGAACAATGCTTTGACTGGATGATAGACCCGGAAGTGCTGGTTGCCGTTAAAGTATTTGCAAGCGAAGCCCTTTTCAATATGCGCACGCGGTACCCGTGGATCACGGAAGAGTTGGCCAACGAAATCAAATTTTTAATGCGTAATGGTACCACAGCGATACAAACGCGTGGGAAAAAGTTACTATCTCAGCTTAACAATTAGCACTTAAGCGTTTCCTAAACTTTGCAAAAACATATAAACAAGTTCGTCTTTTTAACAGGCTACCAGGCAATATTCCCCGTAGGGGAAACCAATTTGTAGAAAAATAATAACCACGCAAATTGCCCCGTCAGGGGCTACCCGCCGCCCGATTGGGTAGCCCCTGACGGGGCAAAAGGCGATTTTAAAATGGCAAATTCTACAAATGGGTTGCCCTTACAGGGCATACAATGGTTTAATACTTCAAAGATATATACGCGAGTAGAGTTCCGGAGAGACTGCGAGTAGCGACTGCAAACTGCGCGCTGCTAACTGCAAACTGCAAACTTTTTAACAGGTCGGCCTGTCCTCGCTTTTTAACTTATGGCTCACCTGGTGATGATGCAGTTTAGCATCGATAGCAGATGTACTGTTATTGGCATACGTGCCGTAAGCGTTAACCAGTATACCTTTTAAATTATACTTACGCGAGGTAACGGCATATACGATAGACATATCCGATGGATTACTGGCTCCCTCAAAACGGTAAAACTCATCAATTTCAAAGTCTTCGGCTGTCATGTGGATATCTTTGTCCTTATCGTCGATGGTGTCACCCTCAAGGCTAAGGTTTTCGGTATATCCTCTTTTCATCAGGTCGTTAGTGGCTTCCACTAGGTTATTATAGGTTTTCATGATTCTTTGTTTTTGTGTTTGCAGTCGGTTGACTGCTTTTATGGTAACGATTAAGAAGGATTGTTGTTTGCAATTTAGTCACTAACGTTTAATCTGGCGGGTGGCGCACTGCGCCGGGTGCGACAACTGCGACAAAGTGCAATAAGCTGCGGCAAAGGCAAAACAGGCCTGTTTTATTTATTCCCAAAACAACAAAAGCCGTCAGAAGACAGCTTTTGTATATATATATGATGATTTTAATTATTTAACAGTGGCTTCTTCCGTATTCGAAGCATTCATGAACACAAACTGGTTATCAAACATATCCAGTTTGATCTTACTGTCCTTATCCACCTTACCGGCGAGTATCTGTTTCGATAACTCGTTCAGTATTTTCTTTTGGATCACCCGTTTCAACGGTCTTGCGCCGTATTGTGGATCATAGCCCAATTGTGCGAGCCAGTCGAGGGCTTCTTCGGAGGCTTCGATAGTGATGCCCATTTCGGCAAGGGTTTGCTGCACATGTTTAAACTGCAGCTTCACGATCTCGGTTATCTCGTCGCGGCCCAGCGGTGTAAACATGATGATCTCGTCGATACGGTTCAAAAACTCGGGGCGTATAGTTTGCCGCAGCAACTCGAACAGCTGGTTCTTGGTTTTAGCCATTATCTCGTCTTTATCCACCTCGCTATAATCCTGGAAATTTTCCTGGATGATGTTCGAGCCAATGTTCGATGTCATGATGATGATAGTATTTTTGAAGTTCACCACCCGACCTTTATTGTCGGTTAACCGGCCGTCGTCCAAAACCTGCAACAGGATATTGAATACATCGGGATGCGCTTTTTCTATCTCGTCGAGCAGCACCACGCTGTACGGCTTGCGGCGCACGGCTTCGGTTAGTTGTCCGCCTTCGTCATAGCCCACATATCCCGGCGGCGCGCCGATCAATCGCGAAACCGAATGGCGTTCCTGGTATTCCGACATATCGATACGCACCAGGGCGTTCTCGTCGTTAAACAGGTACTCGGCCAACGCTTTCGCCAGCTCGGTTTTACCCACGCCGGTAGTCCCTAAAAATATGAACGAACCTATAGGCTTGCGCTTATCCTGCAACCCGGCACGACTGCGGCGTATAGCATCGCTGATGGCCTCAATCGCTTCTTCCTGCCCGGCCACACGTTTGTGCAGCTCATCTTCAAGGTTAAGCAGCTTTTCACGCTCGCTCTGTATCATTTTTGAAACCGGGATGCCTGTCCAGCGCGAAACAACGCCTGCGATATCCTCGGCGGTCACTTCTTCCTTCAGCATCCGGCTGTCGCTCTGGTTGGTCAGCAAATCGGCTTTTAACTTTTCAACCTCCTGCTGCGCCTTAACAATTGTGCCGTAGCGCAGTTCGGCTACTTTGCCGTAATCACCGGCGCGTTCGGCCTGTTCGGCCTCGAGCTTATAATTTTCTATTTGTTCTACCTTTTGGTTGATGCCGTCAACCAAATCTTTTTCGCCCTGCCATTTGGCGCGTAACGAATCCCGCTCGGAAGATAGGTTAGCAATTTCGGCGCTCAGCTCCTCAACCTTTTGGGTATCTTTTTCGCGCTTAATGGCCTCCCGCTCGATCTCGAGTTGCATAATACGGCGCTCCAGTTCGTCAACCACTTCAGGAACCGAATCCATTTCCAATCGCAGTTTTGAAGCAGCCTCGTCCATCAGGTCGATGGCCTTATCCGGTAAAAACCGGTCAGATATATAGCGCTGCGACATTTCAACCGCGGCAATGATCGCCTCGTCCTTAATGCGCACTTTGTGGTGAGTTTCGTATCGCTCCTTTAGTCCACGAAGAATGGAAATGGCATCGGCGGTGTCCGGCTCATCCACCAGCACCAACTGGAAACGGCGCTCTAAAGCTTTATCCTTTTCCATGTACTTCTGGTACTCGTTCAGCGTGGTTGCGCCAATTGCGCGTAACTCGCCGCGCGCCAGTGCAGGCTTTAATATGTTGGCCGCGTCCATAGCGCCTTCGCCGCCGCCTGCACCCACAAGGGTATGTATCTCGTCGATGAACAATACAATTTCGCCATCGCTTTGGGTAACTTCCTTGATAACGGCTTTCAAACGTTCCTCAAACTCGCCCTTGTATTTGGCACCGGCTACCAGCGCACCCATATCAAGGGAATAAACGGTTTTTGTTTTCAAACTTTCGGGCACGTCGCCCTTGATGATACGAAAGGCAATGCCCTCGGCAATAGCGGTTTTACCCACGCCGGGTTCGCCCACCAGTATCGGGTTGTTTTTGGTACGACGCGAAAGGATCTGTATCACACGGCGTATCTCGTCATCACGGCCGATCACCGGGTCGAGCTTGCCAGATTCGGCATATTCGTTCAGGTTGCGGGCATATTTGTTTAGGGCATTGTAAGTAGCTTCAGCATTCTGATCGGTCACCTTACTATCTCCGCGCAAGCTGATTATGGCCTTTTTAAGGTCCTTTTCGTTTACGCCGGAATCTTTCAAAGCGGTGCTGACCTTGTCGTTCACCGAAAGTAACCCCAGCAAAATATGTTCTACGGATACGAACTCATCCTTAAACTCTTTCAAATAACTCTGCGCTTTTTGCAGCACGGAATTGGAAGCGGACGATAAGTACACATCGCTCCCGCTTACCTTAGGGAATGACGCAATCTGCTGATCAAGCGTTTCGTTTAACCGGTTAAGGTTAACATTTAATTTTTTTAACAGGTAAGATATAACGTTCTCGTCAACCAGTAAAAGTCCTTTTAACAGGTGTGCAGGCTCAATGGCCTGCTGCTGGTTGCCGGTAGCAATTTCGGACGCCTTTTGAACGGCCTCCTGTGCTTTTATGGTAAAATTGTTAAAATTCATAGTCGTTTTGGTTTTTGGTTTAAACCAGAATTTTCAAGGCGGAGATGGTTAGAATTCTTACTAATTTACTTAACCTCCAAATCAAAAAGGTGTTTCTGAAAATATAAAATTCCGGTTCGCGCAATACGGCTCAAACGTCCTGCCATGGCGTTCTAAAAAGACAAAATGTCGTTCTAAACCAACTGTATATGTTATTTTGACACCGCAAATCAAACTGAAAGGACAAATTAACATCTCTTCCAGCCTCCGACAATGAACCATCAACTATGAACTACATGTTATTCCTCAAAAACACCAGCGTCAAGGCCCATGCTTCCTTAGCTGCCTTTTCATTGTAGCTTGGCCGCTCACCGCAGAAAAAGCCATGATCGGCGTATGATATTTTTACGTTCGTATAATCTTTACCGGCTTCATCCATCGCCTTTACAACTGTATCGATCTGGTCCTGGCCGATGTGCTTGTCCAGCCCTCCCCAAAAGAATAAATGCCGTCCGCTTACGTTATGCGCCCGGTTTGCTACCGATGCGATGTTGCCGCTGTAATAACTTACACCGGCCTTAATTGGAAGTATCGTATTCGCGAGAAACGATAACCTGCCGCCCATGCAGTAACCAATGCTGAATATTTTGCCGGGATCAACGAGCTCGTGTTGGCTGAGCCAGTGAAATGCAGCTCGCAGGTCAGCTTCATTATTTTCAATCGTTAGGGCATCGGCCATAGGTTTCACTTTCAGAAATTCGGAATAGCCGGCTTCGAAATACGCAGGCGCAGTCCGGTGGTATATCTCGGGTGATATCACCACAAAACCCTGCGCGGCGAAACGGTCGGCCACATCGCGTATATGGTGATTAACACCGAAAGCTTCCTGTAATAAAATTAATCCGGGCGAAGTTTTGCCCGCGGCATCTTTCGGGATCGCAGTATAGGCGGCCATTTGCGTACCATCGGCTACCTCCAGGTTTACGTACTTTTCCATAAGGCAAGTTTAAACAATGGTAACGATTTTGTGATTAATCGGCGCAATTTCCTTGCGGGAGAAAATTTTACCATATTTAGGTACTGATAATCAAATGAATGAAAAAACTTTTACTCTCTCTTTTTATTGCCACGGCGGTTATTGACGCTTCAGCGCAAAAAACCAGTAAAAAACCGCTCGACCATTCGGTGTATGATGGCTGGCAAAGCCTGGCAAATGAGCGCATAAGTAATGACGGCAAATGGGCGCTGTATGTGGTTAAACCGCAGGAAGGTGATGCCGATCTGTATATTACCGATGCGAAAAACGTAAATAAATTCCATATCTCACGGGCAGATACCGCACGGTTTACAGCCGATTCAAAATATGCCGTTATGCTGATAAAGCCGTTTTTTAAAGACATCCGCCAGGCAAAAATTAAAAAGAAGAAACAAAGTGAATTCCCGAAAGACACATTGGCAATTGTTACCCTCGGCAATTACAACCTTGAGAAATTCCCCTACGTTCGTTCATTCAAATTAGCCGATAAAGCGCATGTAGTTGCATTTCTGTCACCTTCGGATACCATAAAAAAACCGGCCGGGGCCGACACCTCGAAAAAAGCAGTAGCTACTACCATTGCCCCGCCAACCCGCGACGGCGCCGAACTCACCGTAAGGCAATTGCTGACCGGCAAATCGCGCTCGTTTGAATATGTTACCGAATACCAGCTATCAAAAAACGGCAAGATGCTCGCCTTTGCAGTCACCCCGCCACGCAGGTCAAAAAACTTTAAACCCGGGCTTTTCGTTTATGATGTCGAAAACGACACGCTGAAACAGGTAAGCTCGGGGCGGGGAAATTATCGAAACCTGGCTTTTGACGATGCCGGCAAACAACTGGCCTTCACCGCCGAGAAAAACCCCGAAAAAGCGCAGGTAAAACCATTCAAGTTATATTACTACAATACGTTAAAGGATACTGCCGAAACTATTGCCGGGCCGAATATGGCCGGCGTGCCGGATAAATGGGCGGTGAGTGGCGACGGGCGCGTATATTTCAGCAAGAACGGAAGCAGCCTGTTTTTCGGCACAGCCCCAATCCCCAAACCCGCTGACACCACGATCGTTGATTTCGAAGTGGCTAAACTGGATATCTGGAACTATAAAGACGACTACCTGCAGCCGCAGCAATTAAAGAACCTTCAGCGCGAGCTGCGCCGCAGCTACCTAGCAGTTGTACGGCCGCAATCAGGTAACGTAAAACCGGTTCAGCTGGCTGATGCCGGGATAAGAGATATTTTTGTTCCTGATAACCCCAACGCAAACTTTGCACTGGGCGTAACCGACACCGGCGCGCGGGTACAGTCACAATGGGAAGGCGGCTCGAATGAGGAGGCCTACCTGATCAATATCCACACCGGCGCTCGCATACGCGTAAACAGCCGTATGAAGGCCCGCTACAGCATTTCGCCGGGCGGCAATTATGTGTTTTGGTTTGATTCAAAGGACCAAAACTGGCACAGCTATTCGGTTGCAACCGGAAAGAAAGTTAACCTGACCGCAGGCACCGGTATGAAGATGGGCGCCGAGGATAATGATGTGCCTGATGACCCGTCGCCGTATGGAATATCGGGCTGGGAGCAGAATGATAAAAATGTGTTGATCTATGACCGTTATGATATATGGAGTATCGACCCGGCTACCGGTAATGCCGTAAATTTAACCGCAGGCGTTGGCCGCAGAAATAAAATTATTTTCCGTTACGAGATAACCGACCCGGAAGAGAAATTTATACGGTCGAAAAAAATGCTCTGGCTCATCACACAAAATGATGAGAACAAGCAATGGGGTTATTATAAAAAGGAATTGGGCAGTCCTAATGCGCCGGAGAAAGTGATTGTCGCCCCTATCGGTTACGGTGTTTTACAAAAGGCCAAAAATGCACCGGATTTTATCTACACCAAATTCAGCTATCAATATTCGCCTGATCTGTACATATCTTCCGACCTCAAAAGGGAGGTAAAGCTTAGCGCGATAAACCCGCAGCAGGCATCGTACAACTGGGGTACTGCCGAGCTTGTGGAATGGACCACGCCAAAAGGATATCATGCAAAAGGTATTCTTTATAAACCGGAGGATTTTGACCCGGCTAAAAAATACCCAATGATCAGTTATTTCTATGAAAAGTTATCAGAAGGTTTATATAGCTATGTTCCACCGGCCCCTACGCCATCGCGTTTACCTATCTCGTTTTTTGTGAGCAATGGCTACCTGGTTTTTGCGCCGGATATCAGTTATGAATCCGGCCACCCTGGAGCTTCGGCAGTTGAATATGTCAACTCCGGCGTAGAGGCATTAAAGAAAAACCCCTGGGTTGATGCCTCACATTTGGGAATACAGGGCCAAAGCTGGGGTGGGTACCAGGTGGCCTATCTCATCACACAAACCAATATGTATGCCGCCGCGTGGGCCGGTGCGCCGGTTGCAAATATGACATCGGCATACGGCGGTATTCGCTGGGAAACCGGCGTAAACAGGCAATTTCAATACGAAAAAACACAAAGCCGTATAGGTGCTACATTATGGGACAGGCCCGATCTCTATATCGAAAATTCACCCTTGTTCCAGTTGCCGAAAGTAAAAACGCCTGTAATGATCATGTCAAACGATGCCGACGGCGCCGTGCCATGGTACCAGGGCATTGAAATGTTTACCGCGCTGCGCAGGCTCGGCAAACCGGTTTGGCTGCTCGAATATAACGGCGAGGCCCATAACCTGGTGCTGCGTCAAAATCGAAAGGATATTTCTATCCGCGAACAACAGTTCTTCGACCACTTTTTAAAAGGCGCACCCATGCCGGTTTGGATGGATAAAGGCGTGCCGGCTGTGGATAAGGGAAAAGATTGGGGATTTGCGCTGGAGAAATAAGTGTAGTCGATGGTCCATAGACCATAGTCCATAGCAGAAGTTTTATGATAATGTCTATGGACTATCGGCCGTGGACTATGGACCATCGACTATGGACTACCCCTCCTCACTTCACCGGCTCGATGAAAATCTGCTTTATTCGAGGAAACTCCTTTTGAATCGTTTTTGTAAGCCGTTCAATGGCGTCGGTTATTTGCTGCGTTGTCAGGTTATCCTTAAAAATGGTGTTCAGTTGCAGGATAACCTCTTCGGGTCCCAGGTACATGGAAAAATGCTTTTTAACCCTTATCACTGCCTCATCGGCCCTGGCTAAAGCCATCACTCTCCTTAGCGTCCTCCGGCTTGTGGTTTCGCCCATTAATAAACTCTTGCTTTCGCTGACAAGCAAGCCGGATATCACAATCATGACAAGCCCAATAATCATAGAGGCCACACCGTCATAATATGGGTTATGAAACCGTGCGCCCAAATAAACCCCGGCAAAAGCGATGATCAACCCCAGCATATCACCTACATCGCCAAGCAAAACAATAAATGTTGAAGGGTCTTTGCTTTCGGTAACCGCTTTAAAAAAAGGCTTATCGCCGCGTTGTTTGTTAAATGCTTTCAGCGCGCTTGTTAGCGACACAGCGGTAAAGAGAAACGCTACCGCAAGCGTGACATACGTCCACGTCAGGCTACCGGTAAAAGCAGGTTCTTTTAACCGCTGAAGCCCTTCATAAAAGGAGATGCATCCCCCCAAAATAAAAATCACCAGAGAAACGATAAACGACCAGAAATACAACTCCTTGCCATAGCCGAACGGCCGGGTAGCGTCAGGTTTCTTCTTGCTGGTTACAATGCCCCAGATCAACAGCAGTTGGCTGATGGCGTCGATAACCGAATGCACCCCCTCGGAGACCATCGATGAACTGCCGGTAAACGCCGCCGCCGTAAATTTGGAAATAGCGATTGTAATGTCAACGATTAAGGAAATGTAAATGAACAGCTTTGATTTCATTGGCAATTAAAAAACAACGGAGGTATGCATTTAGCTTATTTGATTTATAACAAGCTTAACGCAAATAGGTTTCTATCTGTATTAGCCAATTACGTCCTCCCGCTCCAGTAAGCACGTAGCCCTTAAAGATATATTCCCCGTAGGGGGTACCCCTTTGGAGAAAATAAAATAACAAGCAATTTTGCCCCGCTAGGGGCTACCCAATTTGCGAAGGGTAGCCCCTAATGGGGCAAAACGAATTCCTGAATAATTTTCTAAAAATGGGTTGCCCTTACAGGGCAAAAGTTTCAGGGCCTATTTTTAACTATGATAATCGTATGCTGTAAATCTCATGCCAGTATAATGTTACCCGCAACTCTCTCTCACTATGAACTATGAACCGCCCACAAAAAACTTCTCATTAAAATTAACCAAAAACAACTCGCTTGTAGCGCGGGTACAGGCCGTATAAAACCAGCGTAAAAAATCGGTGTTCACCATTTCTTCCGTCAGGTAACCCTGATCTACGAAAACGGCATCCCATTGTCCACCCTGTGCTTTATGACACGTAATAGCCCAGGCAAATTTTACCTGAAGTGCGTTGTAGTAAGGGTTTAGTTTTAACTCATTCCATTTAGCGCGTTTGTTGGGGATATGCTCGTAATCTTTCATTACTTCCAGGTAAAACCTTTTCTGGTCGTCGTTTGGTAAAGCGGGTGCCTCGGTATAAAGCGTATCCAGCATAATCTTGCAATCCAGTACCGGATCTTCGGCATAATCGATAAATTCCAGCTGCACATCTGCAAACCGGAAGCCGTACATATCCTCAATACGGCGCACTTTTTTTACACGGACAATATCGCCGTTTGCTATAAAGCCGGTACTGCCCTCCTCCTGGTCCTGCAGCCAGAAATAATTGTTTTTTACCACCATCAGCTGGTCGCCGCCGGTAAGTTCTTCCTCTCTGAATAATATCCGGCCGCGTATCTGCTTATTGTAGGCATTGGCATTTTTGTTTGAACGGCAAACAATCAGCGTATTATCAGCACCGTATTTGCTGTAAGCATAGTTAAGCCCTTCCTCAAGCATATCGCCGCCCATGCGGTAGATATCCTTGTATTCTTTGGTAACGATCTGCGGCATCTTGCTCTTCCCTTTCCGGATAATGTCCCGGACACGGGTAACATTAAATAAAATACCCGAATCCTTTTGCTGGCGCAATACATCGGTCAGCTCAAAGCTAAAAATATCAAGCCCGAATTTCTTTTTCATAAGTACCGCATCCAGCGCCGGGCTATCCTCCGACCCTACCGGCGGCAGTTGTGCGGTATCCCCCACGAGCATCAGCTTGCAGTTTTTGGTATTGTATACATAGTTTACCAGATCGTAAAGCAGCGACGCCCGGTGGCTGATGCCGATCTCGTCTGATATCATCGATGCCTCGTCAACTATAAACAGGGTGTTGTCATTCAGGTTATCCCCCAGCAGGAAACCTTCATCCACGTTTAGCGCAGATTTTTTACGATATATTTTTTTGTGAATGGTAAAGGCTTTTCGTCCGGAGTAGGAAGTTATTACCTTAGCTGCCCTGCCCGTCGGCGCAAGCAAAACCGACTTAAAGTTGTAACTGCGCAGCGCTTTTACCAATGCACCAAGTACAGTAGTTTTACCGGTGCCGGCATATCCCCGGAGTATAAAGCATTCGTCGCCATCCGTGCTGATCAAAAATGAATGCAGTTTATCAAACAGTTCGAGTTGCTGCGGGGTGGCCTCGTGGGGGAATGCTTTTTGGATATGATCTGCTGACACTTTACAAATGTAATTTATTGGTTGGTTGTTCGTACCATAACGATGGGTTTAAAACCCATCGTTAGAGCGGCATAATATTATATCAAAATATATTACTTTTGCCATACTGCATGAGCGAGGACAACAACCATAACAATTATCACGATAGCAATTTTAACCTGAACGAAGCATTGGGTTATACCCTGCTTATACAGACCAAGGCGACTACCTTTGACTATGCCATAGTTGACGACAGCCGTTTGTTGGTGTATGTTCAAAACAACCCCGTTGATGAGCTGGCCAACCCAAAGCACCTAAAAAGTTTATTAGCTGCAAATTATAAAAAAGTAGTAATCGGCCTACCGGCCACAGGGCTGACCCTTGTACCGGATAGCTTGTACAGTGATGAACATGCCGCACAGTATGCCCGTTTCCTGGATATTGGCGACAATGAAAAAGTGCTGGTTCAGCAGTTAAACAATGACAATAAAATTATCTATAAAACCGCCGCTTCCGCCGTTGCCATGGTTGAACGGTTTGGCCTGCAAAATATAGCCTACACCACCAAAGGGTCAATCAAAGCTATTGCAGATAGCTATCCCCCAGCCGGAAACTTATACCTGGAATTAAGTAAAGACACTGTTCAGTTTTTATATTTCGCATCCGGCAAGCTGCGCTTTTTAAATACGTTTGAATTTAAGAATGCCGATGAACTGGTATACTTTACCGCATTGGCATGCGATGAATTAAATTTAAATGTACAGGATGTGACACTTATCTTAAGCGGCAACGTATCATCTGGTGATGTGCACATGAACCGGTTAAAAGATTTCTATCCAAAAGTTGAATTGAACACACTCCAAGTTGTGGAATTGCCCGCACAGGTTGCCGCACATAAGATATTGTCGCTTGTTGCATTATCGTCATGCGAATAATTGGAGGAACTTTAAAGGGGTTGCGGCTAAATCCGCCGAAAAATCTTCCCGTACGCCCTACCACTGATATGGCTAAAGAAGCCCTGTTCAATATCCTGCTTAACCAGGTGGATTTTGAAGGCCTTACTGTACTTGACTTGTTCAGCGGCACCGGGAATATCTCACTGGAATTTGCTTCGCGCGGTGCAGAAAAGGTCGTATCGGTAGACAGGAGTATTCAATGTGTACATTATCTTAAGGACACCGCACGCCAGCATAAGCTGGAACAAATACAGGTTTTTAAAGATGATGTGTTCAAATACTTGCAGTTGGAAACCGATCAGTTCGACCTGATCTTTGCCGACCCGCCCTACGACCTGAACCGCATACCGGAGATCCCCAAAGTAATTTTCGATAAAAACCTCCTGGCTCCCGATGGATTATTGATCGTTGAACATCAATCGCTGCAAAATTTAAGCAACCATCCCGCGTTTATAGAGCAAAGAAAATACGGACACTCGTCGTTTTCATTTTTCAAAGCCAATTCTCAAACCTTATAAAATCACAATGCCATCTGAAAAAATAAAAAATCTCGATATCGAAATACTGTCGGATAACTGGTATGTTTTAAAAAAAGTAAAATATGACTTCCTGGGCAACGATGGCAAATGGCAAAATTTAACCCGTGAAGCTTACGACCGCGGAAACGGCGCGACCATTCTCCTGTATAACAAAGCTTCCCAAACAGTTATATTAACCCGGCAATTTCGTATGCCTACTTATCTGAACGGCAATGAAGAAGGCTACCTGATCGAGTGCTGCGCCGGTTTACTTGACAAGGATAATGCCGAGGACTGCATCCGGAAAGAAACCGAAGAAGAAACAGGGTATAAGATTTCGCACGTAAAAAAAGTTTTTGAAGCCTACATGTCACCCGGTTCCGTTACCGAGATTTTATACTTTTTTGTTGCTGAATACAGCAAAGAGATGAAAATAAGCGATGGCGGCGGCGCGCACGACGAGCACGAAAACATCGAAGTGCTTGAGCTGCCATTTAGCAACGCCCTTGAAATGATCAAAACCGGTGAAATAAAAGATGCCAAAACCATCATGCTGCTGCAATACGCACAGATCAACAACCTTTTGGGTTAGTAATGGGCTTGTTGAAAATCGGTAATTACAGTCAAACCCCTCCTTTTTGAAAAACTATTTCCTGGTATTGTACGGCAATAAAATCCTTAGCATTTGGGTAGATGATAAGAAAATCAGGTTCAGAAAATTTTAAACACAATCCATTTATCCTAACGGGGTTGATTTTCTATCTTTGTCACAATGCTCAAAAAAATCATCAGTACTTTCTTAGCGGCACTGTTTTTTGCCGGCAGTTTGATGATGCCCATGGGCGACTTTTCCCTGCTGCGTGATATTCCGCAGATGTATCAAAATTATACACGGATAACATCCGTTGAAGAACAAGGTATAGTTGATTTTATTGGCGATTATTTGCTTCAGGGAAAAGACTTATTTGGTCACAACGAGCACGACAAAACACCCGCTAAGGGCAACGAGGTGCAATTTCAACACCAGGCCAGCCCCCTCTGCGTTGTGCTATCATTTTCATTTGCAGGTCGCCTGTTTCTAAACGATTTCCCCCGTGATTATCCCTTGTTTTCTCACGTTCTAAAAACTTCCGGGCACCACGACAAACTATTCAGGCCACCGCTTGCCTAACTCCCTTTCTTTTAACTAATTATCCATTCCATTAACTGCCTTGTGTAGCAATCGCTACCGGAGGTTTAATCAATATTTCATGAAAAAATATTTCATGCTCATTTTCGTCCTTGTGTTGTTCCATTTGGCGTCGGCACAAAATACCTTCAGGGCGAAAATCATAAACAATGAAACAAACAAGCCCCTTAAAGGAGCAGTTGTTTCTATTTCTTCCTTAAAAATATCAGCGACAGCTGATACAGGCGGCGGCGTAATTATCCATCACATACCTAACGGTAAATTTGAAATTACGGTTAGCTATGCAAGCCTGGCAAAAAGTACAGTAGTTTACAATTTTCCTTTAAGTGATTCAGCCAAAATGATAGTTATCGCGCTTGTATCTGCGCCGGCAGAATTGGCTGAGGTTACAATACAAACAACGCGCATCAACCAAAACCTGCGGGATATCCCTACACGGATTGAAGCATTGCCTTTTGAGGAACTGGATGAAAAAAGCACTATGCGCCCGGGTGATATTAAAATGCTGCTCGGCGAAACAACCGGAATTCATGTACAACAGACATCCGCTGTCAGTAGCAGCGCCAGTTTTCGCATACAGGGCCTGGATAGCCGGTACACGCAGCTTTTACAGGACGGGATGCCGCTATATACCGGTTTTTCCGGTAACCTTAGCTTGTTGCAAATAAGCCCGCTTGATTTAAGGCAAGTGGAATTTATTAAAGGTTCGGCATCAACTTTATACGGCGGTGGCGCAATTGCCGGTTTGGTAAATTTAATAAGTAAGGTACCTGAAAAGGCGCCGGAGCTTACATTTTTATTGAATGGAACAAGCGCTAAAGGACTTGATGCCAGTGGATACTACAGTCAAAAATGGAAACATTTCGGCACAACCATCTTCGGAAGCTACAATTACAATGGCGCTTATGACCCATCAGGCACAGGTTTTACCGCAATTCCGCTAACAAAACGTTTCACCATTAATCCGAAAGTATTTTTTTACCTCGATGATCATAACAGCGGGTGGTTTGGTGTAAATACTACCTATGAAAACCGCCTTGGCGGCGATATGCATGTAGTTGCCAACTCAGCCGACAGCATACATCAGTATTTCGAGCGCAATAAAACCTTTCGCTTTTCAACACAATTATCTTTTACCCATCAAATCGATGAGGAAAGTAAATTTAATTTCAAAAATACAGTGGGCTATTTTAACCGCCAGCTGGGCGAGCCCGGGTTTGTTTTAGATGGAAACCAGCTTTCCTCTTTTAGCGAAGCAAACTATGTGCATAATGGCAAAAAAGCACTTTGGGTGGCAGGGGCCAATATCATCACCGACCATTTTAGTGCGCAGCCACCTGCAAATCGTTTGAACTACGATTTAACAACATTCGGCATTTTTGCTCAAAACACATTTAAGGCCACAAACTGGTTTTCACTTGAAAGCGGTATACGGCTGGATGAAAACACACCGGCGCCTGCCAAATCATCGGGCGGGTTGTTTTTTTTACCAAGGATAAATGCGCTATTCAAATTGAGCAGCCATTTCAGCAGCCGGATTGGTTCCGGCTTCGGTTACAAAATGCCGAATTTATTTAATGACCAAAGCGAGCAGGAAGGATATCGTACCATACAACCTATAAATCCCGGCAACACGCAGGCAGAGCAATCCCGCGGGGCAAACGCCGATGTGAACTACCGGAGCACCTTCGGTGGTGAGGTGTTTATCAATATCAACCAGTTATTTTTTTATACTTACGTAGACAAGCCTTTAATTTTACAAAACAACAATTTTATAAACGCTCCGGGCCACTTGTCTACGCAAGGCGCTGAAACCAACATCAAACTGGTAATGGACGAACTAGTGTTTTACCTGGGTTACACCTATACCGATACAAAAACGCATTTTAGCGGCCATTCGCTTGCCCAGCCTTTAACACCGCGAAATCAGTTCAGCTTTGACGCGACCTACGAGATTGAAGGAAGTTTCCGTTTTGGCGCCGAGAGTTTTTATACAGGACCGCAATTGTTAAGTGATGGCACCGCTGGAAAGGGCTTTGTTACCTTTGGATTGCTGGTGCAAAAGATGTGGAAACACCTGGACATTTTTATTAACGCCGAAAACCTAACCGACCAGCGGCAAACACGGTGGGGCAGCATTTATAGCGGAAGTTTAACAAGCCCGATTTTCAAAGATATTTATGCCCCGCTTGACGGCGTTGTCGTCAACGCCGGTATACGGATTAAATTAATGAATTGATTTTGGTAGGCGATGCACTCAAAAATACATCGTCTAAGAAAGTAAAAGCTTAGATCAGGAAACATCGTTTTGCATTTAAGGTTTAATAACTAATTTCACCCAACATCCTTAAAAGGGCATCAATGCTGAAAGCCGCTCAAAGTTTAGCCGAACCATTCAGGGCCTTAAAAAACAAAGTTTTCGCGGCGCTCTATTTCGCCGAGTCGATAAGCCTGCTTGGCGACGCGTTTACATGGGTGGGCCTCGCATTGCTGTCGTACCAGTTCGGGAAGGACCGCGTTGCAATCATTTTATCTACTGCACTAACACTGCGGGTTTCGGCATTTATCCTTTTTTCGCCTTTCGCCGGTGTACTTGCCGATCGCATCAGCCGTAAAACCATTTTATATACCACGCATTTTATCCGCATGGGCATTGTGGCCTGCCTGCCATTTGTACATGCCGAGTGGGAAATCTACGCGCTTGTATTTCTGCTTAATGTATTTAATGCTTTCTTCACGCCAACCTATCGTTCGGTTATCCCCCAAGTGGTCGACCACCGACACTACCGGCAGGCGGTAGGCCTTTCAACCGCCACTTTCCAGACACTTGGGGTACTGGGGCCCGGCCTTGCAGGCGTACTTGCCGTTTGGTTTGGTGCCAGGCAGATATTTTTTATTGACGCAGCATCGTTTGTTATTGCCGCCGTTTTAATACTTATACTTCCTGCAGATAAACTGCAAAAGATCATAAAGCAAAAAGGAAAAGCGTTTACCGCCTGGCACGATACGCTAAAAGGTATCCGGTTATTGTTTTCGAATCCGTTGGTGCGCTTTGCGCTGATGATCGAGTTCGTTTCGGCAATAGCTGGCGCACAGATCCTTGTCAATACAGTCGGCCATATCAAAACCGGCCTGCACCTCGACGATAAGCATTATGGCTGGGCGATGGCTGCGTTCGGCATCGGGGCCAGCATTGCCGCCTTCGTAGCCGGCAGTCTTGATAAAACAAAAACCCGGCGCATATCGCTAATTGCAGGAGCTTTAATATTAGCCATAACCATCTCCATAACCAATTTTGTTAATTACCCGGCGATGCTGGGTTTGTGGATATTCGCCGGGCTGGGTCAAAGCCTTGCCGAAATGCCATCCGAAACATTGATAGGCGAAAACATAGCTGATAACGAACAGGGCAAAGTATACGGCTCGCACTTTGCTTTCTCACATTTATGGTGGGCCATTGCGTATCCGATAGCCGGGTTTATGGGAAGCCGTTTCCCGGATAAAGACTTCTTTTATGGCGGGCTTATCTCGCTTGCTTTTTTAGCCATTGCGCTCACATTCGGCCGAAGGCCCAAATAGATTATTGTTTCTTAAAACTGCAAAACAAAAAATTTTGCCGGGTATTGAATGGCGTTATATGGTCCTCCGTAATGCATTTGATTTTTTTGAAGGTCTTCTGCAATTGATTTTCCAGTTGCTCCTCGGTATATTGCCGGATGGGTAATCCGCTGCATCGGTTGGGGCCGCTCTCCGAGAATGTTCCCACAATCATATACGTCTTCACCGCGTTACCTGCGATGCGCATGTAGGTTTTAACCTGGCTTTCCTTTGTTAAAAAATGAAATGTAGCGCGGTCGTGCCATACATCGTAGCATTCAGTGGGTTTAAATTCCGCAATATCCGAAACAACCCATTTCACCTGTTCGCTTTTAATACCCAGCCGTATTTTAGATTTCGCCAACGCAGCTTCGGATATATCGAGCACTGTTATGTCCTCAAAACCTTCTTCCAGTAAGTAATCAACAAGTTTACTATCGCCGCCGCCGATATCAATGATCTTCGAAGTTTTTGGAATCTGAAAATCGTGAATAAAATCAAGCGATGTTTTGGGAACAGGCTGTGTCCAGCTCACCTGGTCGGGATTGCGGGTGCTGTATATATTCTCCCAATGCGTTTTTTTGTTTGTATTCATTATATAACATTCATTAACTCCGCATTAACGGCATTTACAAAATTCGTCTTTTTCCCTGACATTGAAAAAGCGGCAAGGCTATTGCTGGCTAATTACATCTTTAATCCATATTGTACTTGATGAGAATCACCATTATAATTTCAATCTTCCTATTGGTATCGCTGTTTAGCGCAGCCGCACAGCAAAAAATGAATATTGCCGATACCGCAAAACATCATATGGTAATGCACCATATAGGCAAATCCCAAAAAAACAAAAAAAGGACCGCAAATGGCAAGCACCGTTCAATGAAAGGCATGAAAATGAGCCCTGCTGCTTCGCGTAAAAAGATGGTCACACCCATGAAAGATATGCATCACGGCTCAATGACGGGCATGAACATGAGTGATTCCGGAAAATCGGTCAAAAGTGGAGTTATGACCATGCCGATGAATGGCATGCAGATGGGCGGCACAAGTAAATCATCACCCGGCAAAAAAATGAACATGCCTATGACAGACAAGCCAATGAAGGGCATGAATATGAAAGATACATCCACAGCGGCAATGGATATGACAGCCCACCCGATGGGTGGCATGAAAATGAACGAGATGATGAGCAGCTCGCAATCTAAAAATCTCCCAATGGAGCGGGATGGCTCGGGTACAAGCTGGCTGCCGGATGCTTCGCCGATGTATGGCATTATGCTCAACAGCGGGAAATGGAGCTATATGCTGCATGGCAATATCTCCGTTCGCTATACCAAACAGGGCTTGAGTGATAAAGGGAGCCGCGGCGGCGATAAGTTTGACGCGCCCAACTGGTTTATGGGGATGGCCCAGCGCCCGGTTGGCGAAAACGGCCTGCTGCATTTTAACCTGATGATGTCATTAGATCCGCTGACGGAAGGCGGCTATGGATACCCGCTTTTATTCCAGACCGGCGAAAGTTGGAAAGGCATGCCGCTTGTTGACCGGCAACACCCGCATGATTTATTTTCGGAGCTTTCTGCCAGCTATGCTTACGCTTTTTCGACGAAAACGGATTTGAGTATTTATATCGGCTATCCCGGCGAACCGGCTTTGGGCCCTGCCGCGTTTATGCACCGGCCATCAGCAATGTCCGATCCTGACGCACCGATCAGCCACCATTGGTCTGACGCGACGCATATTACTTTCGGCGTGGCTACCATAGGTTTCAGGTTTAACCAGTTTAAAATTGAAGCGTCTTCCTTTACAGGAAGAGAGCCTGATGAAAACCGTTATGATTTTGACAAACCCAAGTTTGATTCGTGGAGCGGCCGGTTAAACTTCAATCCATCGTCCAACTGGGCATTACAGGTGTCACATGGTTTTATCAAAAGCCCTGAGGCATTGAACCCAACTGAGGATATTTACCGTACCACGGCATCGGCAACATATAGTTTACCTTTCGGCGATGAAAAAACCATCAATGCTACGGCCTTGTGGGGACAAAATAAATCTCCCGGAAAGACCGCCGATAATTCAGCTTTACTGGAAGGAGATATCCGGGTAAAAAAATTGGCTATTTATACCCGGTATGAGTTTGTTCAAAAGACCACAGACGAGCTGACCTTGAACCCTGCACTATATGGTGATAATTCGATTTTCCCTGTAAATGCGCTTACTCTTGGTGTCAATTACGACCTGTTTAAACTGGGCCCGTTAAACCTGGCCGCTGGTGGCCAGCTCACGTGGTATACAGCAGATAGCAGATTGAACAATTTGTATGGTGCCAATCCAATGGCCGGAGAAGTGTTTTTACGTATATATCCGCGCCTGATGAAGTCAAAAATGTAATATTTTCATAAATTTACTCCCAACATAAATAATACGAACATGCTCAAAAGAACCTGCCTGCTATTGGCCCTGATTTGTTTAATAACTATTGCCTCTGCACAAAAATCGACATCGGCCAATTCTATAAATAAAATTACAACCGCCTATTTAGCCGTAAAAAATTCGCTTGCCGCCGACGATGCCTCTGCGGCGGCCCGTAATGCCAAAGAATTGTTTAATACTTTATCTTCCGACCCCGAAAAAAACCTGAAACCAGAACAGCAGAAATTACTGAACATTTATCTCGGCAAACTCAAATACGACAGCCGACATATCAGCGAAGTAACCATGCTCGACCACCAGCGCGAACATTTTGCCAGCCTGTCAAAAAACCTTTACGAAGTTTTAAGAGGGTTGAAAATGAATACAGCTACCATTTATGAGCAATATTGCCCAATGAAAAAGGCCTACTGGTTGAGTGACACCGAGGCGATCAAAAATCCATACTACGGCAAAAAAATGCCGGAATGCGGAAGGGTAGCGGCAACATTGCCCCCCGCAACTAAATAGTGGGCACAATTAAATTGTCACTTCGCCACCAAACGTTCCTACGGAACGTGAAAAAGGCTTCATATATCTATCTACCAACCAAACGTCCCGATGGGACGATATTGCAGTTTTCGTCCCATTGGGACGTTTGGTCGGTAGCCTGAAAATCAAACCGCCATTGAGCGTTCCATAGGAACGCCTGGTGAAATGCGTTTTTGATTTGCACCCCTAAATAGTTTGTTTTCGATAATGATTTATAAATTTGCTGCCATACGCTTATCACCCCTGTTATGAGAATAGCACTTTTCCCGGGCTCATTCGACCCGGTAACCAAGGCTCATGTCGACATTGTAAAACGATCAGTGAGTTTGTTCGACAAGGTTTATATCGGCATTGGAGCAAATAGCTCAAAGGCAAGCTTGCTTACTGTTGAAAAAAGGGAACAGATGCTGCGCGCGGTTTTCGAGAACGATCCGCGCATACATATTGTTGCGTATGAGGGATTGACAGTTGATTTTTGCAAAAGCATCGGCGCGAGCTACATGATACGCGGGATACGTACCGTATCTGATTTTGAATACGAAAAGGCCATCGCCCAGATGAACCATTCCCTTATCCCCGAAATAGAAAGCATTTTTATTGTGAGCAAGCCGGGATATTCATCCATCAGTTCAAGCATCGTACGCGAAATTATGCGTTATAACGGTGATGTAAGCCAGTTTATTCCGAAAGAAGCGCTGGCGTATTTGTAAAGAGAGGCAAGATTTTAAGAGGCAATTACCAAGACGGAAGATCAAAATTTAGGTCATACCGGTTTTGTCATTCTGAGTATCGCGAAGAATCTTCTACTCCATGAATAACCGCCGGATGTTTATCGGGTGGAGAAGATCCTTCACTTCGTTCAGGATGACAGAAAACACATATTTATTTCTATTTTTTTTGAACATTGCGCTTCTAATTCCCAACTCCTGCCTCTTGACTATATCGCCTCTTCTTCCACAAGTTCTTCCTTCACCAACACATCCATTATCGAAGGATACGTATTTTTCACAATTGGCGCTATATGGCCTTTTTGGAACCACTTCACGGCAGTTATCCCTTCTTCCTTTTGTGGTTTTAGTTTCTTTTGCCCCTTGCAGCGCATCTTAAACCAATATGTCTTTTTTAAAACTACCTCGCCTTTGTATTTATACACATGGTAGGTTTTGCATATCCGGTCGCCCAGGGCGCTTATTTTTATACCGCACTCCTCTTCTACTTCGCGCACGGCCGCCTCTTTAATTCCTTCACCGACCTCGATTTTCCCTTTCGGAATATCCCATTTATCGTTTCTATAGATAAACAGGTAATCATCGTCCTCGTTCATCACCAGTCCGCCCGCGGCTTCTATCAGCATAATGCTTTTCAACACCGTCTTTAAGAATGCCTTGGCATCGCCGCAAAGCACATAAAAAAGTTTGCTGCGATGTGCTGAGGCCCAGTAGTAAACTATTTTCAGGTCGAATATCTCCGCATCGATCTTTTCATAACGCTCTGCACCTTCCGGCTCTGATTCCGTTAAAAGGATGACTTTTTCGTTAATATAAATTCTGTATTTTTGAGCCATGTTTAATTCCCCGGAGATAGAGCAGCAGGTTGCCGAGTTCCTGCTGCAAATTAAAGCAATAAAATTACAACCCAACAATCCTTTTACATGGGCATCCGGGTGGAAGTCGCCTATTTATTGTGATAATCGTATAACGCTATCTCATCCTACCATCCGAACATACATCAGGCAGCAATTGACGCAGTTGATACAGGAAACATTCGGCTCCGTGGGCTGCATTGCAGGTGTAGCAACAGCTGGCATTCCACAGGGGGTGCTGGTGGCCCAGGATTTAGGCCTCCCGTTTATTTATGTGCGCGCCAAACCAAAAGAACATGGCACCGGCAGCTTAATTGAGGGCGATGACCTTACCGGAAAACGGGTTGTTGTTATTGAAGACCTTATCTCAACCGGAAAAAGCAGCCTGCAGGCGGTTGATGCGCTTCGTGCTGCAGGTTATGATGTTGCAGGCCTGGCCGCGATATTCAGCTATGGATTTAAGGTAGCTGACGAAAATTTCAAAAAAGCGAATTGCCCTTTTGTAACCTTGTCGAACTATAATGCCCTGATAAAATATGCCGGAGCAAATCAATACATCGCCTCCGCTGACGTTGACGTCCTAAAAAAATGGCGAGAGAACCCTTCAGAATGGGGACGGTAGACAGTTTGCAGTGGGCAGTGGGCAAGGTTGCTTTAAAATCAACTGCATACTGCCCACTGCAAACTATAAATTCTGCGCTATGACGAACCCACTTGCCCAGGCCCATTGAAAATTATAGCCGCCCAGCCACCCGGTAACGTCAACACATTCGCCACCATAAAATAAACCCGGAACTTTTTTAACTTCCAGCGTTTTTGAGGAAAGCTCATCGGTTGATACGCCGCCGCGCATTACCTCTGCTTTATCATAACCCTTATCCCCCGCCGGCTTTACTTTAAATTCATGAATTAGCTTGCTGATATTTTCGATATCCGTTTTACTAAGCGAGGCCAGGTTTTTATCAACCGGCAACTTATCGCTCAATGCCTCGGCAAATTTGCGGGTATACAGCCCGGCAAGATAAGCCAACAGCATTTTTTTTCCGTTTACTTCGCGCTCCTGCTGAATCAATGTTGCAATATCCTGGTTAGGCAGTAGGTCGATGTAAATCTCTTCTCCCGGTTTCCAATAAGATGATATCTGCAATATAGCCGGACCGCTTAGCCCCCAATGGGTAAACAATATATTCTCTTCGAAGCTGGCCCGGTCGTTCCACACACGGCAAAAAATACTGTTACCCGATAGCTGTTCGTACCAAGGCTGGTCCTTCCCGGTTATGGTCAGCGGCACCAGGGCGGGGGCGGTTTCGTTTATTTTCAGTTCAAACTTCCGCGCAGTACGCAAACCAAAATCGGTTGCGCCCATTTTAGGTATGGGTAGGCCACCAGCTGCAACAACCACTTTTAAGGCGGATAAAGTTTGAACCGAGCCATTCCTTTCAAGGGAAACTGTAAAGCCGTTTTCACCCTTTTCAATATTTTTAACCTCTGCGTCGCACCATATCTCCTGGCCCAAGTCGGCACACAATCCCGTGAAAACGTTTACGAAATCTTTGGCATTGTTGCTTTCCGGGAAAAGCTGTCCCAGCGTTTTTTCTTTGCCTTGTATGCCATACGTTTCAAAAAAGCTGATGGTGTCTTCAACCGTCCACTGTGCGAACGTTGATTTGCAGAAATGTTCGTTGCCCGAAATAAACTGCTGCGGCGAAGCGTATAGGTTAGTATAGTTGCACCGTCCGCCACCGCTGATGAGTATTTTTGCGCCCGGCTTATCGTTCTTCTCGAGTACCAGGGTGCGTTTGCCTAAAAACCCGGCTTGCACGGCGCACATTAAACCGCAGGCCCCGCCGCCAATAATTATCGCATCAAAGTCTGTTTGTTTTGTTAAATTTGCTGTCATGGCAGGTGTGGCGCAAATATCAGAATTTGGAAAGATACTTATCTTTTTAATTGCAGGTATCCTTATGGTAGGCGTGGCATTTTTTATAGCACGGTTAATATCTCCCAATAATCCCAATCCCGAAAAACTTACTTCGTACGAATGCGGCGAAGAACCAACCGGCAATGCGTGGATGCCGTTTAATTCGCGTTTTTACGTGATAGCGCTGGTTTTTTTATTGTTTGATGTGGAGATGGTTTTCATTTTTCCATGGGCCATTGTATTTGGCAGCCATGAAATAAACAATATCGACCCGCGCTGGGGCTGGCTGGCCCTTACGGAGATGTTTATTTTTTTAGGTATATTGATACTGGGCCTTGCATACGTATGGGTAAAAGGCGACCTGGAGTGGATAAAGGCAAAACCCATCATGCCAACTACGGATGTGGTTATTCCGGCATCGCTTTACGAAAAGCTAAACATCGAGCAAGGTGCTTATAAGATAAAAACATTTACCATGGAAGCTGCTCCTGTTTCAGAGGCTGCGATTACCGATGCTGCCGCACCCGCACCTATAAGGAAACCGATGTTTAAACCCACCTTCAAAAAACCCGGCAATGAGTAACGATTTAACACATGAAGGCGGTGGTATTATGATCACCAAAATGAATGACCTGCTCAATTGGGCCAGGCTATCGTCATTATGGCCATTAAGCTTTGGCATTGCCTGCTGCGCTATCGAGTTTATGGGCGCGTTTGCGTCTACATATGATCTCGATCGTTTCGGCGTTTTTCCGCGGCCTTCAGCACGGCAATCGGACGTTTTGATCATAGCCGGTACGGTAACGTTTAAAATGGCCGAGCGTATTAAACGACTTTACGAGCAAATGCCCGAACCTAAATATGTGATCTCAATGGGTTCATGCTCCGATTGCGGTGGCCCCTACTGGCAGCATGGCTATCATGTAGTAAAAGGAGTTGACAGGGTAATACCAGTTGACATCTATGTGCAGGGCTGCCCGCCGCGACCTGAAGCTTTAATTGGAGCAATACTCGAATTGCAGAAGAAAATAGAAAGTGAGAATTTGGTTGGAACGGGGAAAACTAACGTTCAAGCTATCGAGCAAGTTTAAAAGGAATTTTACCAGCTTTCGACTTTTTCCTGGTTCAGAAATAATCACTGCTATTTTCCGGCTTCTTTAGCTTCCTCTTTTGCTTCTTCTGCCCTGATAATTATTTCTGCCGACTCGATCGCATCCTCAACCGAATGGCTTTGAGTGTTTGACTGGGCATTCTGGGTTAACTCGACCAGTTTTCGGTAATGTTCATAAAGAGTCTTTAATTCCTCTTCGCTTAAGTCCTGGATATTGAGCAGCCGGTTGCTGGCATGTGTACTCGCTGCTATCAATTCATTTAATTTGAGTTGTACCGCTATCGATTCCTTATTTTGTGATTTCTGAATAAGGAAGACCATCAAAAAGGTAATTATAGAGGTGCCCGTATTGACGATTAAAAGCCAGGTGTTTGAAAAGTGAAACACCGGGCCGGTTACAGCCCACAATAATATCAGGCCTACCGCGGCAATAAACACGGGCGAACTACCGCTGTACGTGGTTATCGTATTGCTTACCCGTTCAAATCCCGAAATATTATTTTCGTTTTCCTGTGTGCTCATTACTAAGATAAGCTTAAAACGGCCAAATTGTTTCAACTGCCAACCTTGCTGCAGCGCTTACTTCTTCAAAACCATATACTGGTAAGCCTGTAATGATAGTTGAGATGCTAAACTAATGGTTCCGCCGTTTAGAGTATCTGTCCATGCTGAATTGACCAGGGCTGCGGGTATTGTATAACTGCTGGCGGAGCTCCGTGTATTAACGACTACCAAAACAGTCTCCGTGCCTGATGTTTTTTCGAACGCAACAATATTAGCGTCGCCAAACAAAGTGACCGTACCGGTTTTCAGCGCGTTGCTATTATTCCGAAACGCGATTAACTTTTTATAAGCTGCCAGCATATCCGGGTTGGCTGTCCAGTCGATGGGAACTCCCTTGTTAACAGATTGAAATACCGATATGCCAACTTCCTGACCGCTATAAATGAGCGGCACGCCACCCATTGTAGCTGCAAGCGTAAATGCGGCCATTGAACCTGCTTTACCATTAAACGCAGTAAAGGGTGTATTACCGTTTGAATCTTCATCGTGATCAGATGTCATCCTTAACAACGCATCCCCGGAAGGGGCAGTAGCAGCATCGGAGGTATTCGCGGTCCCGATTGCCACGGCGCTTGCCTGTGATGTACCAAAAACACTTCGCAATGCACTAAGATAGTTCCACCCAAATATCATTTGAAAGCCGGCATTATAATGCGCTGTGTTTGAACCCTCGGCCAATAAAACCAATTTATGATTTGATGCTTTCAAGGTATCAATTGCCTGTGCCCAAAAATCATCCGGCACGGCATCTGCGTAATCGCACCGGAAACCGTCAACATTTGCGGTAAGCACCCAATATTTCATCGCGCTTATCATTGCCTTGCGCATATCAGTATTGGTATAATTAAGTGCGGCAACATCAGTATAGTTTGTATTCGGCGGACTAATAATATTACCGTATGTGTCCTGTTTGTACCAGGCTTTATTGGTTATCCATACATTATCCCAGCTGGTATGGTCGGCAACCCAATCCATTATAACCGACATGCCTTTTGCATGTGCCTGGCTCACCAGCGTCCGCAGATCGTCGAGCGTACCAAATTTTGTGTTCACCTTCAAATAATCCTGAACACAATATGGCGAGCCGAATGATTTCAATACACCAACCGGGTACGTCGGCATCAGCCAGATCACGTTTACCCCCAACGCCTTAATTGAATCCAAACGAGTTGTAATACCGGCTAAATTTCCCTGCTGGCTGAATGAACCGATGTTCACCTCGTACATCACCACATCTTTAGTATCGGGTACCCCGATAAACGGTGTACCATACTGCACAGCGGTAGTCGTTGTAGTGGTAGTAGTTGTTGTAGTTACTGGTGCGGGGGTTGATTTACCTTTACTGCACGCAGCGAAAAGTAAAATAATGCCGGCAAAATAAGTTAGTTTCATAAATAGGTGATTCAATATCTGGCGCACATAACTCACTCATTATATAATGGCAAGCACAAAAACAAAAAAGCCCGGTTTGTAAAACCGGGCTAAATATCCGCATAAGTAATCTTATTTGAACAAAATATTATTTACCCCGTTTACCACGCCGTTTGACGCATTCATGTCGAAGGCAATTACCTGGGTTTTATTTCCCTGGCTGTCCGTAAGTTCAAGATTTTTTGTTGCATTTACCGACAAGGTAAGCGTTTGGCCGTCAAGGGTTTTTAACGCAGTTGCTTTGGTTTGTAAAGCCTTGATAATTCCGGCTTTATCATATTTTCCCTGTACAATATGCCCTTTTAACACTTCAGCAAATTTAGTCGGGTCCTGGAAAAGTCTGTCCAGCACATCCGATGATAAATTACTAAAAGCTGTGTTGTTTGGTGCGAATATGGTGTACGGGCCGGCACCTTTTAATGTAGCGCTAAGATTAGCCGCGCGCAGAAGTAAAGCAAATGCCTCGTAATCAGTATTTTGCCTTATTGTAGCAACCACATCAACTGAACCTGGCGCCGCCGGAGTAGCTGTTTGAGCAAATAAATTATTCGAAAACACACCGATAGCTAAAGCAGCTACAACGCTTAAAACCAATTTTTTCATTATCAAATTTGTATTAGAGTTTATAAAAAGTTAATTATTCGAATAACGGTATTTTTATCAAAATGATTATTCAATACCTAAAATAATTTTTTTAAAGGCTATCGTGCATTGATATCATCAAATGGCTTTAATGAAATAAGATTGTTACAAATTGAGGTTAGCGATTAGCTTGTGTGCTAATCTACTACCAAGACTTTCGACTCAAGACTCCCGACTTAAGACTCAAGCCCCCTACTGCCCCTGTGCCAGCGTGTAGCCTATCTTATCGCCAAACTTCATCAGGAACTCAACCGAACAAACTTTGGCATCTTCCGAAAAATCGGCTGCGATGTGCAGCAGTTCCTTTTGGGTAACATTTTTTCCGGCTTTCTTTTCGAAACGCACACGGTATTCGTTAACTAACTCGGTATAAATGGAGCCTGTAGGCCATACCTGCGTACCCCGGTTTGAAATCATCACCAAGTCGAAATTTTCGGTAAGTTGTTTTTTAGCCAGTTCAGCCAGTTCGGCGGGCTGTAAATCATTTGCTTCCACAAATATGTCAACACCAACCATTTCTTCCTTGATGCCCCTGGTAACGGTTAATTTATTTTTTGAAAGGTGTTCGTGGGTAGCCTTTACTTCAAGGTTAGCCTTTGAAACTACGCCCCCATTTGAAGGTACGTTGCCCAGGTTAGCAATTATCGCATCAGTAAAGCCCATTGTGGTAGCAGCCGGGATCGATTTATCGCCAAAATCACCGGTATGAGTACCTTTTTCAAGGGTGTATAATAACGCATTTTCTATAGTGGCCGCATTTTCTGTAAGCCCCATGTATCGCAGCATCAAAATGCCCGATAACAACAATGCTGTTGGATTAGCGATGCCCTTGCCCATAATGTCGGGTGCGGTACCGTGTACGGCCTCGAAAATGGAAATATTATCACCAATGTTAGCCGATGGTGCAAAACCTAATCCGCCAACTAAACCAGCACACAGGTCGGACACGATGTCGCCCTGTAAGTTGGTCAATACAATGGCCTGGAAATTTTGCGGCTGGGTAACCAGTTTCATGCACAGGTCATCCACGATAATATCCGATGATTGAATGTCAGGATATTCCTTTGCTATTTCCTGGAAGGTTTCTAAAAACAAACCATCAGTAAGTTTCATGATATTTGCCTTGTGTCCGCATGCCAGCTTGGTGTATCCCTTGCGGCGTGCCATCTCAAAAGCGTAACGTATCACCTGTGCCGAACCGGGGCGGGTTATAATACGGCGGCCGACGGCCACGTCGTAAGTCAAAAGATGTTCGATACCGCCATAAGTATCTTCAATATTTTCGCGTATGATGGTCAGGTTGATCGGTATGCCTGCTTTTGAGAAAACGGTTTCAACCCCGTTCAATGTTCTGAAATCGCGCTGGTTGGCGTATGTGTTCCAAACCTTTCGGGCGGTTACGTTGATGCTTTTTACACCTTTGCCCTTTGGCGTTTCCATCGGGCCTTTGAATAGGATACCAAGGTCCTCAATAGTCGCTTTAGCAGTAGCTGTCATCCCGGTTGAATGACCTGCATCGAAATAAGATTTGCCCATCTCAACATACTCGTAATCGAGCGGGACATTGTTAGCTGCAAATATTTTTAAAACGGCCTGCATTATTTCGGGGCCTATTCCGTCGCCTTTGGCTACTGCTATTTTGGTGTTCATAGGTAAAGAATGTGAGGTAAAAACGCCGCAAATATACGATTTATGTGCAGATGGCTGGTGTGAAGTAAACTGGTGTGCAAATTTGTAGATATGCAAATGCGCAGATGAACAAATACATAAATGGTGCATAATAGTGTATCACTTTGCACTTTTATTCACACATTTGCACATCTGAAATTTGCACATCGGACCGCATTTATTAATGAAAGCTTTTTACGGAGATCTTAAACTCGGAATTTTAGGCGGCGGCCAGCTCGGCCGGATGCTGATACAACAGGCCATAAACTACAACGTTACCGTAAAGGTGCTCGACCCCGACCGGGAAGCGCCCTGCAAAAAGCTGTGCGACGAATTTGTGGTCGGATCGCTAAGTGATTACGAAACGGTTTATAAGTTTGGCAAGAAAGTCGACCTGCTCACCATCGAGATAGAGAAAGTTAACGTTGACGCGCTGGACCAGCTGGAAAGCGAGGGCGTGCTGGTTTACCCGCAGCCACGCATTATCCGGCTGATACAGGACAAGGGGCTGCAAAAACAATTCTTTAAAGAAAACGACATACCTACTGCTGAGTTCCGGGTGATATCATCGCCACAACAGTTAAAAGAAAGCCATATCCCATTCCCGTACATTCAAAAATTACGGCGCGACGGCTATGATGGCCGTGGGGTGTATAAGGTTATTGATGAATCATATCTTGCGAAAGCGTTCACCGAACCCAGCCTTATTGAACGCTGGGTAGATTTTGAAAAAGAGATAGGGGTTATTGTTGCCCGCAACGAGAACGGCGAAGTCAAAACCTTTCCAATGGTTGAGATGGAGTTTAACCCGGATGCCAACCTGGTTGAGTTCCTGATCTCACCTTCAACTCTTTCTTTCGAAATACAGCAGGAAGCGGCGCAAATTGCCGCAAAAATTGCCTCCGATCTTAAAATCGTAGGCCTGCTGGCCGTGGAAATGTTTTTAGATAAGCACGGTAAGATTTTAGTTAACGAGCTGGCACCACGGCCACATAACAGTGGGCACCAGAGCATCGAAGGAAACGTTGTTTCGCAATTTGAACAGCATTTAAGGGCTATATTTAACCAGCCTTTGGGTGATACTTCTTGCCTTAATAACGCCATTATGGTAAATGTATTAGGCGAAGCAGGCCACGAAGGTCCTGCTATTTACCAGGGTATTGAAAAAGTATTGAAATGCCCCGGCGTATATGTACATTTATATGGCAAGGCATTGACTAAACCATTCAGAAAAATGGGACATGTGACCATTGTGGATGCAGACAGGGAAAAAGCGATAGAAAAGGCAAGATTTGTGCAGGAAACTTTAAAAGTGATAAGTTAATAACGAATTGTAAACCACCCCGTCATTGCGAGGGACGAAGCAATCTCTAAGCTATACAGCGCAACAGGAAGAAAGCACTTCTTCTGCGATTTGCATACGTAAAGATTGCTTCGTCCCTCGCAATGACGCTCAAATTAATATATGAACTCTCCCAAAATAGGTATTATAATGGGCAGCAAATCCGACCTGAATATCATGCAGGATGCTGCCGATGTATTAAAAGAATTAGGCGTTGATTACGAAATTACCGTTGTATCGGCCCACCGCACACCCGACCGCATGTTCAGCTACGCGCGAGAAGCGGCAGGTCGCGGGTTGAAGGTGATCATCGCCGGCGCGGGTGGCGCGGCGCACTTGCCGGGCATGGTCGCTTCATTAACCCATCTTCCGGTGATTGGTGTCCCGGTAAAATCAAGCAACTCCATCGACGGCTGGGATTCTATCCTGTCTATTTTACAAATGCCAAACGGTATTCCCGTAGCTACTGTGGCGCTTAACGCAGCCAAAAATGCAGGCATCCTTGCAGCGCAAATATTGTCGACGGCCGATGATAAAATCACCGAAAAACTCATCAGCTATAAGGAAAACCTGAAGAAAAAAGTAGAGGAATCTGCTTCTGAAATGGGCGGGGTTTAGATTAGAGATACTGGAGATCAGAGATTAACCCGTTGTCCGTATCCTCACAGACAACCCGAATAATCAATTCAAACCAAACCCCGTTGTCTGTGTCCTCACAGACAACTTGAAAAACCTCAACTCAGCGTCAGACAACCTGAAAAATCTCAATTCAAACCCATTGTCTGTATTCTCACAAACAACCTGAAAAAATCTCAATTCAGCGTCGGATTCTCCGGAAAATTGGCGATGTGAGCGTAGCGCTGGCCCAGGCTGATCACTACCTGCCGCCATAAGTTCTCCTCGTTATGGTTAAATATCGTTTCGAGGTTTACGTTATTCGCAACAATCCAGCTGTCTTCCTTTATTTCATCGTCGAGTTGTTCCGGCACCCAACCCGAATATCCCATGAAAAACCTGATGTTGTCGTCGGTGAGCTGATAATCAGTGATCAATTGCTTTACCATATCGTAATCGCCGCCCCAGTATAATCCTTCGCCAATTTCAACACCGCCGTCAATTTTATCAGGAATGCAATGCACAAAATGCAAAGTATTGTTTGCCACCGGCCCGCCAATAAATACGGGCATTTCGGCATAGGATAATTCGGGTAAAATGTCGCCAAGCAGATATTCGCTCTGGTGGTTCAATATAAAACCCATAGCCCCTTCCGGGGAATATTCGGTCAGTAGTATCACCGACCTTTTAAAATTCGGGTCCATCATAAATGGTTCCGATATCAATAAGCGCCCTGCGGCGGCTTCAATGGTACTTAGCATGCGGTGTGTTTTTATAAGATTCAAGAATCAAGATAAAAATGAAAATATTTTATCCGGCTATGCTATTCCGTCTTTATTCTGGCTCTTAATTCTCGGCTCTCAAATTTTTACTTCTCAAACTCTAACCTCTCCTACCAATATACAAGTATCTTAAAAAATTGTTCGGTTTTCCGAAATCAGAAATGCAATATCATAGTTACGGTTTAATTAATTTGTAAGTTTGCACGGATGAACCAGGAACAATTAGAAAACCTTCGGAATGAATATAAAGCAGCTTCTTTATCTGAAACCGATTCAAAAGCCGACCCGATAAAACAGTTCGAAGCATGGTTTAATGAAGCCATCGAGGCCAACATGCCCGAACCAAGCGCCATGACCCTGGCTACGGCTACCCACGATGGCCGGCCGTCTGCCCGCATTGTTTTGCTTAAGGGCGTTTACGATGCCGGGTTTGTTTTTTATACTAATTACCTGAGTCGTAAAGGCAAAGAGATCACAAAAAACCCGCTTGGTGCGCTCACTTTTTTCTGGGCGGACATGGAGCGGCAGGTGCGCATTGAAGGGACCCTCGAAAAGTTAACTAAAGAACAATCAGATAAATACTTCCAGTCGCGGCCCAGGGCAAGCCAGATTGGCGCTTTGGCTTCGCCGCAGAGCCAGGAAATAGCAGGCCGGGATATACTCGAAAAAAAATGGAGCGAACTGGAAGCAGAATATGCGGACAAGGACATTCCGAAACCTTCTTTTTGGGGCGGGTATATTTTAAAGCCGCGGCTTATTGAATTTTGGCAGGGTCGCCGCAGCCGTCTTCATGATCGTATCCTATACAAAAAGATCGACAACAAAAACTGGAAGAAAGTACGCCTGGCGCCATGAGTTTTGAGGAAATTACACAGCTGCTTACTGATAAATTTGGCGCGGAAGTAATTGTTGGCACCGAGACAGGCGGCTTGCAACCCGCGCTGCTTATTGCTCCTGACCATATTACCGCCGTATGCCTCGAGCTGCGTAATAATCCGCAAACCTATTTTGATTTTCTCTCCTGTCTTACAGGCGTTGATTATGGAATTGAAGCAAACCGTTTCGGTGTGGTTTACCATTTGGCGTCTATCCCCTACCAAACGCAACTCACACTGAAGATCAGCAAAGAAAATCAACGGGATCTGAACGAATTGCCGGCTTTCCAGAGCATAACTTCCGTGTACCGCAGCGCCGACTGGCACGAGCGCGAAGCCTACGACCTTACCGGAATATTTTTTGAGGGCCACCCCGACCTGCGCCGCATTTTATTGCCGGATGATTGGGAAGGGTTTCCGTTACGAAAAGATTATAAGACCGCGGAGTTTTATAGAGGAATAAAAATTGATTGATCCAAAGTGAATTCAAAATACAGCCAGGCGCTAAACAACTACAATCAAAAGATCGCATCCGCGGCTACGGAGGACATGGTGCTCAATATGGGGCCGCAGCATCCGTCGACACATGGCGTTTTGCGGTTGGAACTGATCACTGACGGCGAGATCGTTAAAGAAGTTATCCCGCATATCGGTTACCTGCACCGCTGTTTTGAAAAACATGCCGAATCGCTTACCTACCAGCAAACCATCCCGTTTACCGACCGGCTGGATTACCTGGCCTCCATGAACAACAGCCACGCGTTTGTAATGGGCGTTGAGCGTATGATGGGCATTGATAAGGATATCCCAAAACGTATTGAATACATCAGGGTGCTGGTTTGCGAGCTGAACCGCATTGGCTCACACCTGATCGCTATTGGTACCTATGGTATTGACATCGGCGCTTTTACCCCGTTTTTATGGTGTTTCCGCGACAGGGAGCATATCATGGGTATGCTGGAATGGGCTTCCGGCTCAAGGATGTTGTATAACTATATTTGGGTGGGCGGCTTGTTTTACGACCTGCCGGTTGGCTTTGAGGAACGCTGCCGCGAGTTCGTTGACTACTTTAAGCCCAAAATGACGGAGCTGAATGAGTTACTAACCGATAACCAGGTATTTATCAATCGCACAGCCAATATAGGCGTGTTGCCGCTGGATGTGGCTATAAATTACGGATGCTCGGGGCCGATGCTGCGCGGGTCGGGTTTGAAATGGGACCTGCGGCGCATTGACGGCTATTCGGCTTATCCCGAGCTGGATTTTGATATCCCGGTAGGTAAAGGCGAAATGGGCACCGTAGGCGATTGCTGGGACCGCTACAAGGTTCGTGTGGATGAGATAGAGCAATCGTTAAAAATGATAGAGCAATGCCTCGACCGCTTGCAGAAAGAATTAAAGCGCACGCCCGACTTCGACCCGCGTGCCAAACTGCCCCGCAAAACAATACCTAAAGCACAGGATTACTATGTGCGCTGCGAAGGTGCAAAAGGCGAGCTGGGCTTTTATTTTATGGCCGACGGCAAATCTGAAATCCCGACAAGGGTAAAAGCCCGCGCGCCAAGCTTCAGCAACTTATCCGTTTTGCCCGAAATTGCTAAAGGGGTTATGATAGCCGACCTTATCGCTATCGTAGGCTCAATCGATTTTGTACTGGGTGAGGTTGACCGCTAATCGCATAAAAAAAGCCTCCTTTCGGAAGCTTCCTTTATTATATATATCCAAATTTAAGGGCTTATTTATCGTAAACTTTAACCATAAAAACATAATTCTTTAGTTTTTTAACTTGCTGTACAGGGGTTAAGGCAGCTAAAGTATTTTTGGCATTCAGGTTTACTTTTTTATCCAGGGAATCAATCGCGCTGAGCAAGTAGCTTGATTTTACCGCGAAATGCACGCCTTCCATCTGTGTTTGCTTGGCCTGCACAATGCCGATAATATTGCCCTTGTTATCCAGCAACGGGCCGCCGCTATTGCCCGGGTTAACGGGTATAGATATCTGGTAATCGAGGCTATCGCCGTTTAATCCGTTTGATGAAGTAAGCTTTCCATCATTATAAACAGGCGCCTCCTGTGAATAGCCGAACGTATACACACTTTCAGCAAGGTCACTTTCCGACTTTTTAAATGTATAAGGTATTGGCTTTAAATTGCGGAACGATGTGTCGGTTATTTTTAAAATGGCAATATCATTTTCCGGTTCAGAATACAGCACTTTGGCTTTAAACGATTTTCCGGCATTATTCTGCACATAAACCGAATCGGCGCCTTCAATTACATGGTAGTTAGTGGCTATCAGTCCGGTTGCTGTAATAGCGAAACCAGTGCCCCTATATTTACCAGGATTGTCCGTTATCCTGCCGGTGTGGTTAAGTTTATTTAATTTAGTATTAATATTATCTGCCTTCCTGTTTATCCTGGCTACCTCGCCACGTAAGCTAAGATAACTTGACTCACGGTTGCTAAGGTATCCTGTAAAGAATAATGTTCCCAAAACAGCAAAAATAGCTATTGAGGCCGCTACCGAAATTTTTGAGTGGTGGCTGCGCCATAACTGCACGATCCACGACGGATGAACGATTAGTTCCTCTTTGAGGGTGTGTACATCAATTTCGCGGTGGATGGCATCCAGCCTGGTTTCCAGCTGCAGGCGTTCGCCGTATTGTTTTAACAACCCCGTAAACTGCGCATGCTCGGTTACGCGGCTGTTAACTTCAGCATTTTCCTTACGCAAAATATCAAAAGCTGCCCGCTCCTCTTTGGTCATCTCGCCGTTAAGGTACCGTTCAATGTCTTCTATTAATTTATTTTCGCTCATGGCACTTTACTTTTGCTGAAAAAATAACTTTTTCAGCCGCTGCAGGCATTTATATTTTTGAGTTTTGGCATTATCCGCATTGGTATACCCAAAATTATCGCAGATCTCCTGCATCGATCTGTTATGTATATAAAAATCTTCTATTATCGTTTTACAGGGTTCGCCTAATAATTGGAGCGCGCTTCCCATCTTATTAAACTGAATATCCCGTTCGTTGTTCAGTTCTGTTTCGTCATCGACAACCAGGTATTCCTGGAAATCTTTCATATCGCCGCTAAACCTGTTCATCTGGTTCAGCCTTTTCAACCACAGCCGCCTGCATATGGAGTAAATGTATGTTTTAAGCTTGCTGCTTAGCTCAAAGTCTCCGGCTTTAACTTTATTGTAAAGAACGATAATCGCTTCCTGGTAAACATCTTTAGCATCATCCTCGTTACCGTTATTATTGATAATCAGCTGCAGCACCATCGGAAAGTAAGCCAGATAAAGCCGCTTTAAAACGTTTTCCGAATTATTAAGGATGCCGAGTATTACTTCGTTATCTGTTGGTATCCCGCTATTTAGGTCTTTACTCACACTTAATA